>Ga0213868_10001989_pt1 | contig 19686 bp, 19 predicted proteins | sample PICome_9_FD_160087 | JGI IMG/M metagenome (GOLD analysis project Ga0213868, IMG submission 160087) | Coastal seawater microbial communities near Pivers Island, North Carolina, United States - PICO127 | ecosystem: Environmental > Aquatic > Marine > Coastal | place: USA: North Carolina...
TAAGGGTATCGTTAAGAACCTGACTGACTACGGCGCCTTCTTAGATCTAGGCGGTGTAGATGGTCTTCTGCATATCACCGATATGTCCTGGAAGCGCATTAAGCATCCAAACGAGATTGTGAACGTTGGTGATGAGATGGACGTTAAAGTATTGAAGTACGATCGTGACCGTAACCGTGTATCTCTCGGGCTTAAGCAATTGGGTGAAGACCCGTGGGTTGCTATCAAGGCACGTTACCCAGAGAACACTCAGGTTAAGGCTGTCGTTACTAATCTTACTGATTACGGTTGTTTTGCCGAGTTGGAAGAGGGCGTCGAAGGCCTGGTTCACGTATCTGAAATGGACTGGACTAACAAGAATATCCACCCATCTAAGGTGGTTAATCTTGGCGATGAAGTTGATGTTATGGTCCTCGATATTGACGAGGAACGCCGTCGCATCTCACTAGGCATCAAGCAATGTTTCCAAAACCCTTGGGACGGCTTTGCTGAGAACTTTAAGAAGGGCGACAAGATATCCGGTAGCATTAAGTCTATCACCGACTTTGGCATCTTTATCGGTCTCGACGGAAACATCGACGGCCTGGTGCATCTTTCAGACATTTCTTGGGACGAGGCCGGCGAAGAAGCTGTGCGTGAATACAAGAAGGGTGATGAGATTGAAACCGTTATCCTGTCTATTGATCCAGAGAGAGAGCGTATCTCCCTGGGTGTTAAGCAACTAGAAGATGACCCTTTCATGAACTACGCAAGTGAGTTTGAGAAAGGCAGCATCGTCAAGGGTACGATTACAGCGCTAGACGCTAAGTCTGCCACTGTGACACTGCAAGAGGGCGTTGAAGGCGTTTTACGCGCCTCAGAAATCAGCCGCGACAAGGTTGAAGATGCTCGCAATGTGTTAACAGAAGGTGCAGAGATCGAAGTCAAGATCGTCAGCATCGATCGCAAAAATCGAGTGCTTAGCCTCTCGGTTAAGGCGATTGAAATTGATGACGAGAAGAGCGCCATTAAAGATCACAAGACGACTGATGCCGCGGATGTTTCGCCAGGTACTATCGGTGATCTGATTAAGGCCGAGATGGATAAAAGCTAGAAGCTACAAGGTTCTCCTATGTCGCAGCCGCAATCATCTGGGCTTCGAAATAGGAGAACATTCTAGATTTATCAATACTTTGCGCTATTTCCTGATTCAAACTGGCTACAAGTTTGTGTTAGGCTGCGTAAAAGAAAGCAACATCTCGTAGATACTGATTGTGTCGCACTAGGACAAGGGGCAATTATGACTAAATCCGAACTCATTGACCGCATTGCTGGAAAGCAGACCCAGCTCTCCTCGAAAGACGTTGAGCTCGCGGTAAAAGCGGTTATCGAATACATGTCTCAGGTCTTGTCTGAAGGCGAAAGAATAGAAATTCGTGGCTTCGGCAGCTTCTCACTACACTATCGAGTTCCACGCATAGGGCGCAATCCTAAGACAGGAACGCCGGTGGCCCTGAGCGGCAAGTACGTTCCACACTTCAAGCCGGGTAAGGAATTGCGCGATCGGGTTAATACGAGCATGCTGGTAGAACAGCACAGCTAAGATTACGCAGCGGCTTTTGCAAATTCTACGGCATGGCCATTCAGGTTATGCCGTTTTTGTTTGTAACTGGTTATTTTTCGATCTTTAAATATTAAGCAATAAGCTTGGATAATATTTTCGATGCGCCAGCTGACACAGCTACTCTCAGGATTCTTCCTACTCTTGGTTTTCGCAGCTAGTGTTACGTTTTCCTATTACAACTCTACTGAAGTCGTCATCGGAATAGGTTCCTGGCAGCTACGGCCATTGCCTGTTTCTGTCTGGATAATTGGCGCATTTGTGACTGGTGGATTTCTGGGTCTACTTTTAGGCCTGGGTCTATTCAGAAATCTAAGGTCCCGGGTTGAAATACGACGTCTTAACAAAGCGTTAAGAGAAGCAGAAGAGGAAGTGTCTAACCTTCGCTCTCTATCGCTTCGCGATATAAAGAAATAGTAGTCATGGATAGCATTGCTTTCTATATGCTCTTACTGGTCGCTGTCACTGCCGGCTGGTTGCTAGGCAGGTTCAGTGCTGCAAAATCTTCCCGTGAGAAACCACCGAGTTTGGATTTGTTTCAGAACTACTTCGTGGGATTGAATTACCTATTGAATGATGAGCCCGATGAGGCAATAGATACATTCATAAAGGCCCTGGAGATAAACAGTGAAACGATAGAAACCCATCTCGCTCTCGGTGCGCTGCTGCGGCGACGTGGCAAGGTAGATAAAGCCATCAATGTGCATCAGGCTCTGCTCGCCAGGCCCAATCTAGAGCCAAACTTCACGAACTCAGTAAGATTGCAGTTGGCGTTGAATTATATTGCTGCGGGTCTCCTGGATAGAGCCGAGCGCCTGCTAAAAGAGGTGCTAGAGGACGGCGGCGAAGCAAAATGGGACGCACTTGCCCAGTTGATTACTATCTACCAGACCGAAAAGGAATGGGAAAAAGCCATTACCAGTTCTACCGAATTACTTAAGAGGCCGCGTTATAAGAAAGACGCCGAACTATTGGGGAGCGCGGCTCATTTTTGCTGTGAGCTAGCCGAGCAGTATTTACAGAATAACCAGGATTTACAGGCGAGAGCAGAGATAAAGCGTGCTTTTACTTTCGAACGTAAAAGCGTTAGAGCGATGCTACTGCTAGCGGACATCGAACAGCTTGAGGGAAATTATAAGGCAGCCATCAAGGAATTGCTGCGCATTAGGGGGGCAAAGCCCGAATTTGTTCCGCAGCTCCTTGAGCGCCTGAAGAATTGCTACATGCACTTTGGGTCTGAAGACGAACTGGAAAAATTATTGAAGGCAATGGTTGCAGACGATTCGAGTACTGAGGCGGCACTCATGCTAGCGAAAATAATTAGTGAAAAATCTAAAAATAGCGATGCCATAGAACTGCTAAAAAAGCATCTCGAGCAATTTCCTTCGTTAAATGCGCTGATCGAACTGCTCAATCTGCAGTTGGACAGCGTAGATGAGGAAGTTGCCACTGGTCTTAAATCATTGTTAAATCTGGTTGAGGCGCAGGCGCAAAAAAGTTCAGAGTATCAGTGTCATCACTGCGGTTTCGAGACAAAAAGTTTTTTTTGGATGTGTCCAAGCTGTAAGAAATGGGACGAGATTCACCCTCTGAGCGTATTGCCAAACAGGCAGACAAGCATTACCAATCAATAGAAAGCAGGGATGGAGTGTCAGTGGAAAAAAGAGTAATTGTAGCTCTGGACTTTAATTCGTCGGATGCGGCCTTGCATCTTGTTGATAGTCTGGATGCCAGTCTGTGTCGCCTAAAGATCGGCAAGGAGTTGTTTACTGCCTGCGGGCCCGAATTGCTGAAGCAGATACAAGATCGGGGCTTCGAAATCTTTCTGGATCTAAAGTTTCATGACATCCCGAATACGGTGGCGAAGGCGGCTAAGGTCGTGGGGGATATGGGTGTCTGGATGTTTAACGTTCATGCGTCTGGCGGCCATGCCATGATGGAGGCTGCGCGGGAGGCTCTGCTGGAATTCGAACAAGGGCGCCCGAAGCTTATCGCGGTAACCGTACTAACTAGCCTCGCGCAAGAAGACCTCAATCAAATAGGGTTCGAACGTACTCCCGAGGAGCAGGTGAGCAAGCTGGCTTTCCTAACTCGTGATGCAGGTCTCGATGGCGTGGTGTGTTCTGCGGCAGAGACGGGCTTGCTAAGGGCTCAGCTACCTAAAGATTTCTGTTTAGTTACACCAGGTATCCGTCGAGCGGAAGACGCCGCCGGAGACCAGAAACGTGTTCTGGGCCCTGCCGACGCCGTCCGCAGTGGCAGTAATTTCCTCGTAGTTGGCCGGCCAATCACCCAGGCGGACTCTCCAAACGAAGCGCTTAAGGAGTTTAATTCCGCCATAGCTGGCGTTAGCTAATTTCTTTACTAAGCTATTGTGAACAGCTCGATGCTGTTTACACCTACATTTGTTAAATATAGCGATAAGGAAATTACTATGAGTAGATTTGCGATTTCTAGACTGGCGATTGCCGCTTTACTGCTGGCGTTCTCAACCGTTGGCTTGGCAGTTGAAGCACAGCCTGACATCACCCAGCAGATTCAAATGCTAGACATTAATAGTGCGGATGCTACGGCGATTGCCGCGGCGCTGGATGGCATTGGTTTGACCAAGGCGCAGGAAATTGTAGCTTACAGGGAAATGTTTGGCAGCTTCCACTCGGTGGAAGAGCTGGCAGAAGTGAAAGGCATTGGTGCTGCCACGGTTGAGAAGAACAGGCAGCGCATAATAGTAGTGAATAAGTAGCGATGTTCGCTCGATAAGGCACTTTTACTATGTTTTGAAAGTGCCTGATTTTATTACTGAAAATTTTTATAAGCCCGCTATAATAAGTTCCCAGGACAGTCTGCGAAAGAGCTTGAATTAGATGTCACTCCTGCTATTGATTAGCCTCTTGTTTGTTGGCTCCGCACTCCTAACCGGGCTGTTTCGCCTGGTGGCGCAGCGGGTTCGGCTTATTGATGTTCCCGTCTCCCGAAGCGCGCATTCCAACCCCGTTCCTGTGGGGGGAGGGCTGTCGATAGTTGTCTTGGTTCCCCTTTTTGCCGGCTATGGATATTCTGCCGGGATTATTCCAGGGAACGAGTTCGCTGCCCTAATGGCCGGCCTGCTAATTGCCTGCATAGGCATTGTGGATGATGTGAAGCAGCTAGATGTGCGCTGGCGTATTCCTGCGCAATTCCTCGCCTCTATCTATGTGGTCTATTGCCTGGGTGATGTTCCCGCCATCGATTTCGGCCTATTCCTGTTTCCCGAATCTTTACTGCTAAACGTACTTGGCGTATTTGCGCTCGTTTGGCTGCTAAATTTATTCAATTTTATGGATGGGATAGACGGTATAGCGGCGACAGAACTTATCGCCGTAAACCTACTGTCGATAGTGATTGTTATAAATACCGATGAGCTTATAACACTGCTTTCGGCGAGTTTGGCCGCTGCCGCAGGAGGGTTTTTGCTCTGGAACTGGTCCCCGGCTAAGATATTTATGGGTGATGTGGGTAGCAGCTTTATTGGCTTCAGCCTGGGGGTCATGGCGTTGCTATCTATGCACCATGGCAGCATGACGGTATGGACCTGGGTGTTACTGGTAGGGGTGTTCATAGTGGATGCCACCCTGACCCTGTTCAATCGGTTCAGGCGGAAACAACGCTGGTTAGAGGGGCACGCATCACATGCCTATCAAAATGCAGCCAGGCACTACAAGAGTCATGCGAAAGTGACGATAACGGTATTATTGATTAACCTCTTTTGGCTGGGGCCCTTGGCGTGGCTGTCTATGCAATACCCCGAAATGGGGCTGGTCATCGCAATCCTTGGCCTGCTACCTTTGGTATTACTAGCCAGGCGCTTCGGTGCAGGGGTCGAGCAATTTACGCTTTAGCTAAGAAGCGAATTTACTACTAAATTTAGTTAGAGATCTGAGAGGAATAGCATGGACTTGAAGACCATCCCACTATCGCGATCGGTTAAGCAGATACTAATGATGCTTGCCGATGCTTTCATGATTGTGACGGCTTTGGCGCTCTCTTACGCCTTGCTTGATAAAGATTTCTTCGGTCAGGAGCAGCGCTTCTACTTCTATCTCTCTCTGGCTACGACGGTTAGCATTCTGGTGTTTATTCGCATAGGGCTGTACAGGGCTCTTGTGCTCTACATGGGGCTGCAGAGTGGTTTTCTCATATTGCAGGGCGTTACTGTAGCTAGCAGTCTGTTCGCGGCCTCTTATTTCTTTGTAAAAACACCGGAATCTTCCGACTTATCGATCCTGCCAATTTTCTGGATGATTGCGCTTTTGTTGATTGGGGGCGTGCGCTTCCTTGCCAAGGTTCTGTTGCAAAGCCTGATTCAGAACTTTCGGCCCAAAGAGCCGGTGATCATCTACGGCGCCGGTAGTTCCGGTATGCAGCTGCTGGTAGCGCTGCAGAATGGAGATCAGTATCTGCCAGTCGCCTTTGTGGATGATAGTCATAATATGCTTGGCAATACGGTCCATGGCATTCGCGTTTACAGTCCTAACTCCCTGTATGAATTGATAGAGAATTATTCAGTGCGACAGATATTTTTAGCGATACCTTCTGCGACTCATGGGGAGCGTAAGGAGATTTTGAACCGCCTTGAACATTTGCCGGTTCATGTGAAGACAGTGCCGGACCTGTTCGATATGATGTCCGGTAAGGTGGGCGTCGATGAGATTCGAGAGATAGATATAGAAGATCTCCTCGGTCGCGATATCGTACCGCCTAACCCGGAACTATTAGGTGCCTGTATTACAGGGCAATCGGTTATGGTGACGGGGGCGGGGGGCTCTATAGGCTCAGAGCTATGTCGGCAAATAATAGAGATCAATCCCTACAGGTTGGTCTTGCTGGATTCCTTCGAGTTTGGGCTCTATAAACTGGAGGCAGAGCTTGTTAAGAAACTGCAGAGTGTTGAAGGCGGCGCTAGGATTGAAATTGTCGCATTGCTAGGATCAATCGGTAACAGATTGCAGATGGAGAATGCAATCGAGACATTCGAAGTAGACACCCTCTATCATGCGGCGGCATATAAACAAGTTCCAATGGTCGAAAAGAATGTTGTTGAGGGAGTGCAAAATAATATATTTGGCACCCTGGTTTCAGCGCTAGCAGCGGAGAAGTTTAAGGTTAAAAACTTTGTGCTCATTTCTACGGACAAGGCCGTGCGGCCGACCAATGTCATGGGCGCGACAAAGAGATTCGCTGAACAAGTTTTGCAGGCGTTGGCGGCTCGCAAAAGCTTAACAAAATTTAGCATGGTGCGATTCGGAAATGTCTTGGGCTCTTCGGGCTCCGTGGTACCGCTTTTTCGACATCAGATAAGCATTGGTGGGCCAGTTACCGTGACGCATCCGGAGGTTACCCGCTATTTCATGACTGTGCAGGAAGCTGCACAGCTGGTTATTCAGGCGGGCTCGATGGCAAGCGGTGGCGACGTCTTTGTGCTCGACATGCACGAGCCGATCAAGATCATTGATTTGGCTAGGAAGATGGTGCATCTGATGGGTTATGAAGTTAAGGATGAAAACTCCTATAGAGGAGACATTGCAATCGAATATACGGGGTTGCGCCCAGGTGAAAAACTTTACGAGGAGTTGTTGATCGGTGAGTCGGTAACCGGCACCGAACACCCGAAAATACTGCGAGCGGAAGAAGAGACGCTGTCCTGGGGCGACTTAGAGAGCCTGCTCAACAAAATGGATCTTGCCTGTAAGCAGATTGACCTGAAGGAAATTCGCAAGTTATTGAAGGAAGCGGTTGCCGGCTTCGAGCCGAATGGGGAGGTTAACGATCGGCTATTGGCTGAAGATGCGACTAAGCTAGGCGCAGAGGGGGAGTCGTTAGCTCAAGAGACCAAGGTGACGAATTCAATGAAAGTAACGCCTCTGTTTAAGGACTAGTTAGGTCTAGTCTCAGGAATTAGCAAGTTCGACATTCCCCGCTCCTGAGGCCGTCATAAAGTTCGAACTCGTCTAGCGCCTTTGTCAGACGAGAACGAGTTCGGACTCTATGAACACAATCGCGCTAGTCGAAGTCTTACTGGCGCTTCGCCGATGTGATTATAACTGGCTCTGTAGGGACGTTCTGATAGCCTCTGCTAGTCGCGGTCTCAACGGCTGCTATCTGATCGACAACATCCATTCCCTCTATAACTTCTCCAAATACGGCATAGCCGAAACCTCGTGGCGTCTCGTCGGTATGGTTGAGGAAGTCATTGTTCACCAGGTTAATGAAGAATTGGCTAGTAGCACTGTCAACGACGTTGGTTCGTGCCATTGCGAGAGTGCCCCGGTCGTTCGGCAGAGAGGCCGACGCCTCGTTCTTGATCTGCTCATAGGTGGTTTTTTGCACCATATCTGTATCAAAGCCGCCGCCCTGGATCATGAAGCCAGGAATTACCCGATGAAAGACTAGTCCATCGAAAAAGCTGTTATCTGTATAGCGCAGAAAATTCTCGACTGAGATTGGCGCCTTGTCTGCCCAAAGTTCGATTTTGATGGTGCCTTTGTTCGTCTCCATGACAACGATTGGGTTGTCCTGAGCCAGCGAAAGCGAGCCCATAAATAGGGGTATGACAAGAAATAGAGATAAAAGTGTTTTTCGCATAGTTTGCCTCCAATGTAGCGGGTATGCCTGAATTTCCAAGCCGCTAACTATACATTAATTGGTCTAGGCTTAACCACAGGTGAATCACGACAGCGGTATGGGCCTACGTGCTTCGCCTGACTTATCGTTGCTGCGTATCTGTTGGCGTTTGAATGGGATGAAGCTGGGACCATTGGGCCTATAGTGTGCGTTCTGCCTAAATGCCCTGTCATGAAGCGTGCTAAATAGGGCCCTGCAGAAAGAGAAAACCCGCATAGCTGTTGGGCTACGCGGGTTTTTGTTTGGCTGCCCAACCAAGACTCGAACTTGGAACCAAGTGATTAACAGTCACCTACTCTACCATTGAGCTATTGGGCATCATTTGCGGCTATAGGTCCGTTGCTCAGAGTATAGCTGCGAATCGCGCGTATACTAATGACAAAACCCGACTTGGTCAATACTCATGGTCTCCTAAGTCCTCATCTGTCTTAATCGGGTTGGCTGTTGTACCCTTAGGGGTCTACTTCGCGCCGGAAAATCTGTCATGCCAAGCCAGTTCATACTGCATTCTAATTTCAAGCCAGCAGGGCATCAGCCCGAAGCGATAAAAGGACTTGTAGAGGGATTAAACGACGGTTTGCATGCCCAGACCCTGCTCGGTGTGACGGGCTCCGGAAAGACCTTCACCATCGCCAATGTTATAGAGCAGATGCAGAGGCCTACTCTGATAATGGCGCCAAATAAAACTCTGGCCGCTCAGCTGTACGGTGAATTCAAAGAGTTTTTCCCAAAGAATGCGATTGAGTATTTCGTCTCTTATTACGACTACTACCAGCCCGAGGCCTATGTGCCTTCGTCCGATGTCTATATTGAGAAGGATGCATCGATCAATGACCATATAGAGCAGATGCGTCTTTCGGCAACCAAGGCCCTGCTGGAGAGGGACGATGTGATTGTGGTCGCTACGGTTTCTGCGATCTACGGCTTGGGTGATCCGAACTCCTACCTGAAGATGGTCGTGCATCTCGATAGGGGAGATAAGATCGATCAGCGCAATCTGATCCGGCGGCTAACCGATCTGCAATATACGCGTAATGACATGGAGTTACGGCGCGCGACATACCGGGTGCGCGGCGATGTAATCGATATCTATCCGGCAGAGTCCGAGCGGCATGCGATACGAATCGAGCTATACGACGATGAGATAGAGAAGCTGAGCTTCTTCGATCCACTCACAGGCAAGCTAATCAAAGAAGTTCCGCGCTTAACTGTTTTTCCGAAGTCTCACTATGTCACGCCTAGAGATACGCTATTAGGCACCCTAGACGACATCAAGGCGGAATTGAAGGAGCGGCTGGAACAGCTACGCAGCAATAACCGTCTCGTGGAGGCGCAGCGGCTGGAGCAGCGCACAAAATTTGATCTGGAAATGATTCAGGAGTTGGGCTATTGCACCGGTATCGAAAATTACTCGCGCTACCTGTCGGGCAGAGGGCCGGGAGAACCGCCTCCGACACTCTATGACTATCTGCCCAGTGACGCACTTGTCGTTGCTGATGAGTCCCATGCATCTATTCCCCAGCTTGGTGCGATGTACAAGGGGGACAGGTCCAGAAAGGAGACGCTGGTTGAATACGGCTTTAGGCTGCCCTCTGCAATGGATAATCGACCTCTTCGATTTGAAGAGTGGGAGCACCTGACTCCACAGATTATTTATGTGTCTGCGACCCCCGGGCCCTATGAGGCAGAACATGAGGGAAACAGGGTAGAGCAAGTGGTTCGTCCTACGGGCTTGATCGACCCAGAGTTGGAAGTGCGGCCAGCTATTACCCAGGTCGATGATCTGCTGTCCGAGGTGCGTCGCGTTACGGCCACGCAGGAGCGAGTGCTGGTTACGGTTCTCACTAAACGGATGGCAGAAGACCTGACGGATTATCTTGCTGAACACGACGTGCGTGTCAGGTACCTGCACTCAGATATCGAGACCGTTGAACGGTCGGAGATTCTCCGAGATCTAAGGCTGGGTAATTTCGACGTATTGGTCGGGATTAATCTGCTGCGGGAAGGACTGGATATTCCAGAGGTTTCGCTGGTTGCTATCCTGGACGCTGACAAGGAAGGATTTCTGCGCTCAGAGCGTTCACTAATTCAAACCATAGGCAGGGCTGCCCGAAACCTAAATGGACAGGCTATTCTGTATGCAGACAGGATAACCGGGTCTATGGAGCGTGCAATCGGTGAGTCGAAGCGTCGTCGTGAAGTGCAGCTGGAATACAACACCACGCACAACATAACCCCAAGAGGGGTTAAGACAAAGGTATTGGATGTCATGGAAGGAGCCTATGTGAGCCCGACAAATCGTGTGCGGCTACGGGGCAAGGGCCCGGCGGAAAAAGGGGGTGCGTACTCTCGTGTCGATTTTAATGACCCGGTAGCGGTTACCAAGGAAATTGCTCTCCAGGAATCTAAAATGTATGAGTTCGCCAAGAATCTCGAATTCGAGGCGGCAGCCGATACCAGAGACAAGATTGCAGAGCTTAAGAATCAACTGTTAAAGCAATAACTTAAATGTGCTTTTTCACATAAACCCATCGACACCTAGCCCCGTGATTCCGTATAATCGCCAGTCTTCTCTATCGAGTGAAATAGGCGCGTAGCTCAGCTGGTTAGAGCGCTGTCATGACATGGCAGATGTCGGCGGTTCGAATCCGCCCGTGCCTACCATTCCATAGAAGTTAGTCAGTAATAAGAAGTTAGTCAGAAAAATCAATCAGACGAAATATCATGGTGAATTGGAGACTTTTCTCTGATTCTGGTGGTTGGTTATTGGGAGCCCAAGAGACTCCTATACTTTAACAGAGCGTAGTGGAAGTAAGATGCCAAAAATTACCTTACCTGATGGCAGTGCACGGGAGTACGAGAACCCGGTTACTGTTATGGAAGTTGCCGAATCCATAGGCCCCGGACTTGCAAAAGCGACTCTGGCTGGCCGCGTGGATGGCGCACTCGTCGATTCCTCCACTGTACTATCCGCCGACGCGGACGTAGCTATCATCACGGAAAGGGATAGCGATGGCCTTGAAGTAATCCGCCACTCCTGCGCGCATCTAATGGCCCAGGCCGTGCAGCGTCTGTTTCCAAAGGCTCAAGTTACTATAGGGCCAGTCGTTGAAGATGGGTTCTTCTACGATTTCGCCTTCTCCCGCGCGTTTACTCCCGAAGATCTGCAGGCGATCGAGAAAGTTATGGGAGACATCGTTAAAGAAAACCTCACCGTCGAGCGTTCCATCATGAATCGCAGCGATGCTGTCACCATGTTCAAGGAGATGGGTGAAGAATACAAAGTCCAGATTATCGAATCCATTCCCGGTGACGAGGATCTCTCGTTCTACCGTCAGGGAGACTTCATCGACCTCTGCCGTGGCCCTCATGTGCCCAGCACCGGTGCCTTTAAGGCATTCAAGCTCACGTCAGTAGCCGGGGCCTATTGGCGCGGCGATGCCAGCAACGAGATGTTGCAGAGAATTCATGGCACGGCCTGGGGTTCGAAGAAAGACTTGAAGCTGTTCTTGCAACGCCTGGAAGAGGCCGAGAAGCGCGATCACCGCAAGTTGGGCAAACATCTGGATTTATTCCATTTTCAGGAAGAGGCGCCAGGCATGGCGTTTTGGCACCCCAAGGGTTGGTCGATCTATCAGACCGTTCAGCGTTACATGCGCAGCGTGCAGGATGAACACAATTACAAAGAAATCAATACACCTCAGCTAGTCGACTACTCCCTGTGGGAAAAGTCGGGGCATGCCTCAAAGTTCTCTGACGAGATGTTTAGCGTCGAATCAGAGAATCGCATGTATGCGATCAAGCCGATGAACTGCCCCTGCCATATTCAGGTCTTTAATCAGGGCTTGAAGAGCTATCGGGACCTTCCGCTGCGACTGGCCGAGTTCGGTTCATGCCATCGCTATGAGCCTTCCGGCAGCATGCACGGACTCATGCGCGTGCGCAGCTTCGTGCAGGACGATGGACATATTTTCTGTACCGAGGAACAAATTCAGGCAGAAGTGGCGGATTTCATGGCTATGCTATTTGCCGTCTACAAAGATTTTGGCTTCGATGAGGTGATTCTGCGCTTGTCGACTCGCCCAGAGAAGCGGGTTGGCTCCGACGAAGTGTGGGATAAGTCAGAGCAGTCTCTCAAAGACGCACTGAATGCCACAGGTTTGCCCTGGGAGTTAGTGCCGGGTGAAGGCGCGTTCTATGGCCCCAAGATCGAATGCTCTCTGAAGGATTGCATGGGCAGAGTGCAGCAGTGTGGCACGATTCAGGTGGATTTCAGCACCCCGGGCCGACTCGGGGCGCATTATGTCGCCGAGGACAGCAGCAAGAAGGAGCCGGTTATGCTGCATAGGGCGGTGTTGGGTTCTTTCGAGCGGTTTCTGGGGATATTGATAGAGCATTATGCGGGCGCCATGCCAACCTGGTTGGCTCCCGAGCAGGTCGTGATTCTGAATATAACGGACAAGCAGGGCGATTATTGCCGAAATTTCGAAGAATCCTTGAAAAATAAAGGGTTTAGAGTGTCTACGGACTTGAGAAATGAGAAGATCGGCTTTAAAATCCGCGAGCACACTTTACAGAAGATTCCCTATCTCCTAGTAGTCGGGGATAAAGAATTAGAGAGCGAGACTGTGGCAGTGCGCAAACGCGGAGGTGAAGACCTGGGAACGATGACATTTGATGACTTTTGTGCACTCTTAAGCCAGGATGTCGCCCGTTTTGGCCGAAGCGAGCAACTGGACAACAGTTAAATTAACTTAAATGAAATCGAATACGAGGAATAAGCGTTCGCGCATGTCATGAGGAGCAGTTCTAAAAAGCCAATCATCAATGAGTTTATCGAAGCCGATGAAGTACGCCTGGTCGGTGAGACCGGTGAACAACTCGGTATTAAGTCATTGGAAGAAGCGCGGGCGGCTGCGGCCGAAGCCAAACTTGATCTGGTGCTAATAGCGCCCGATGCAGAGCCAGTAGTCTGTAAGATCATGGATTATGGCAAACATATATTCGATCTCAAGAAGGAAAAGGCTGCTAATAAGAAGAAGCAGCGAAGAACTCAGGTTAAAGAAATTAAATTTCGACCAGGGACGGAAGTGGGGGATTATCAGGTAAAACTACGCAACCTGATACGTTTCCTTGAAGATGGGGACAAGGCCAAGGTATCGCTTAGATTCCGTGGCCGGGAAATGGCCCATCAACATCTTGGCATGGAGCTAGTCACCAGGATCCGTGAGGATCTTGTTGAATACGGCACTGTGGAGCAGGAGCCCAAGATGGAAGGCCGACAAATTGTCATGGTATTGGCACCGGTCAAAAAGCGCTAGCGAGAGTAAGGGTCAGCCTCCAATAATCTATTTTGGATCCGAGTGGTTCATTGGAGGCTGGCCTTTTTGATTGTTAGGTATTTTATTAAAAGCATCCAATAGTTACAGAAAACATTGGAGCAAATGCGGAGTTTTATGTAATGGCTGGAAAATTAAAAACCCATAGTGGTGCTGCGAAGCGTTTCAAGAAAACGGCTTCCGGTTTCAAGCGAAAGAGCGCCTATAAGAGTCATATCCTGACTAAGATGACGACCAAGCGAAAGCGTCAGTTGCGGGGAACGAGTGCTGTACATGCAGACAATGTTCCTGCAGTTAAACGAATGCTACGTGAAGTCTAATCGCTAAATAATCAGGAGAATCTAAAATGGCTCGAGTTAAACGCGGCGTCACAGCAAATCGACGTCACAAGAAAGTATTAAAGAAAGCAAAAGGCTATTACGGTGCAAGAAGCCGTATCTATCGAGTAGCTACCCAGGCAGTCACTAAGGCTGGTCAATACGCTTACCGCGACAGACGTGTAAAGAAGCGTGTATTTAGAGCGCTCTGGATTACGCGCATCAATGCTCAGGCACGCGAAAATGGTATGAGCTACAGCCAGCTTATTGCTGGACTGAAGAAAGCAAATATCGAAGTCGACAGGCGCGTATTGGCGGATCTGGCCGTACACGACAAGCCAGCATTTAATGCGGTTGTAGATCAGGCGAAAGCTAGCCTCGCAGCTTAATCCTTTTAGGGTCAGTTAGCTCATGGCAGATCCAAACTCCCTACTTGCAGAAGCCCTGCAAGCTATCGAAGGCTCTAGCGACGAAAAATCGCTGGAGTCTTTGCGTGTTCACTATTTAGGCAAGAAGGGAACGCTGACGGCGTTGTTAAAATCGCTTGGTCAGTTGCCCCCCGAGGAGCGTCCTGAGGCGGGCGAACGCATCAATATAGCCAAGCAGCAAGTTCAGCAGGCGATAGAGACCAGAAAAATGTCTCTGGTAGAAGAGAGCCTGAGTGCTCAGCTAAGTAGTGAGGCGATAGACGTGACCTTGCCGGGTAGACGTCAGAGTCAGGGTGGCCTGCACCCGATCACCATCACAATAGATCGCATTACCTCCATCTTCGAAACCAGTGGCTACGATGTAGCTGAGGGGCCGGAGATCGAGGACGACTACCATAACTTCGAAGCGTTAAATATTCCTAGTCATCATCCGGCTAGAGCGATGCATGATACCTTTTATGTGAGTCCTGGCACCGTTCTTCGCACCCATACGTCACCGGTACAGGTGCGTGTAATGGAGGGAGGCGAACCACCTTTCAGAATGATCTGCCCAGGCCGCGTCTATCGATGTGACTCAGATTTAACCCATACCCCCATGTTCCATCAGGTAGAAGGCCTGTTGATCGACGAGGGTGTAAGTTTTGCAGATCTGAAGGGTACGGTAATCGATTTTCTTCACGCCTATTTTGAGCAGGACATGCCAGTTCGATTTCGGCCCTCCTATTTCCCCTTTACCGAGCCATCGGCCGAGGTGGATATGGGCTGCGTGAGCTGTGCAGGGAAGGGCTGTAGAATCTGCGGTCACACTGGTTGGTTGGAAGTGATGGGCTGCGGCATGGTTCATCCCCGCGTGCTGGATATGTCTAAAATAGACTCTGCAAAATTTAATGGCTTCGCATTCGGCATGGGTGTAGAACGCCTGGCTATGCTGCGCTACGGTGTGGGCGATCTGCGTACCTATTTTGAGAACGACCTTAGATTTTTGCAGCAGTTCAATTAGTTTTTCTATTTAAATATGTTGATATAAATAATGATATTCAGCGAACAATGGCTTCGAGAGTGGGTAAGCCCCAATCTTGAAACTCAGGAACTTGTCGATGAGCTAACCATGGCCGGCCTCGAGGTCGATGGCTCTTCGCCGGTTGCGCGCGAGTTTCAGGGGATAGTTGTAGGCCTGGTTGAAACTGTGGAGCCTCATCCCGACGCCGATAAGCTGAGCCTGTGCTCTGTCTCAGACGGAGCGGAATCCTATCAGGTAGTTTGCGGTGCGCCGAATGTTCGCGCGGGTCTGAAGGCTCCCTTCGCAAAACTCAACGCCAAGATAATCGAATCTGCGGGTGCGAAACCCTTCAAGATAAAGAAGGCAAAGATTCGCGGTGTAGAATCGAACGGTATGCTTTGCTCTAGCGAAGAGCTGGGTTTAGAGGAAAAGTCTGATGGCTTGTTGGAGCTTCCGGAGCAAGCCGAAGTAGGAGTGGATGTCCGTGATTATTTGCAGCTCGATGATACGAGTATAGAGTTAGATCTGACACCCAATAGAGGCGACTGTCTGGGCATGATAGGTCTGGCAAGAGAAGTCGGCGTGATCGGGCGTCAAGATGTAAATCCGCTTGAATTTACACCCGCTACCGAAACTATCGAAGACAAATTGGAAATTAAGATCACAGCAAAAGATGCCTGCCCCAGATATCTTGGCCGCGTTATCCGCAATATCAATTTGAACTCCGAGTCACCGCTGTGGATGCGAGAGAAGCTGCGCCGCTGCGGGCTTCGTAGCATCGACCCGGTAGTAGACGTAACCAATTTCGTGCTGATGGAGCTAGGTCAACCCATGCACGCGTTCGACCTGGCCAAATTAGAAGGACATATCGATGTTCGACTGGCAACTAAGGGCGAGAAGCTGGAGCTTCTAGACGGAAAAGAAGTAGAGCTGATCCCCGATACTCTTCTTATCACCGATGCGAAAAAGCCGGTGGCTATGGCAGGCATCATGGGGGGGATGGCTACTTCGGTAAGCAATCAGACCCAGGACGTATTTCTCGAGTGCGCGTTCTTCGCGCCGCTGGCTATTGCGGGCAAGGCAAGAGCCTATGGTATGCATACAGATGCATCTCATCGCTACGAACGTGGAGTAGACTATCAACTCCAGCAAACAGCAATGGAGCGGGCGACGCAGTTGCTTCTCGAAATTTGTGGAGGCGAGGCAGGGTCCATAACAAGCGCTGTGGGTAATCTTCCTGAGCCGGTAGAGGTGGCTCTGAAGTACAGCTCCATCAAGAGCCTGCTCGGTATAGAGATGGAGCAGGTGGAGGTTAAGGACATTCTGAGCAGGCTGGGTTTCGATTTAGGCAGTGACGATGGCGAGGTGTTGGTGGTTTCAGTGCCTTCCTTCCGTTTCGATGTGACTATCGAGGCAGACCTGATAGAAGAACTCGCCAGGATATATGGCTATAACAAACTCCCGCAGACAGGAGGGCTTGGCAATCAATCTCTGGCGTCTAAGCCGGAGTCTCATATAGAACTAAGCCAAATCAGACAGCAGCTTGTTGCCCTAGGCTACCAAGAGGTCGTGACTTATAGCTTCATCGAGCCCTCTCTGGCCGATACCCTGTTTCCGGATCAACCCGGTGTGGTTCTACAGAACCCTATCTCGGCGGACATGGCCGTGATGCGCAGCAGCATACTTCCTGGTTTAATTAGCACGCTGAAATACAATGAGAATCGCCAGCAGGATCGCATTCGCATCTTCGAAAGCGGGCTTGTCTTCAGGCAGAAAGACAGTGATATAGAGCAGAAGCCAATGCTGGCCGGCCTTATATCTGGCAATAAAATGCCAATAAATTGGCTAAATAACAAAGAGATATCAGATTTTTATGATGTAAAGGGTGATGTAGAGACTTTACTATCTATGGGGTTGGAGTCAGACCGCTACGACTTTGCCCCCGCCGATTACGCCTGTTTTCACAGTGGCCAATGTGCGAGCCTGAGCAAGGATGGTGAGATCATCGGCCAGATAGGCGCTCTGCACCCGGCTATACTGAGAAAACTGGGGATCACATCTAATTGCTACCTATTCGAGCTGGAGCTGGCGCCACTGCAGCTGCGTAAGCTACCCACAGCCAGTGCGCTTTCCAAGTTTCCAGAAGTGAGTCGAGATTTGGCTATTCTGATCGATAGCGATTGTTCTTCTGGTGAAATATTGAGCAATGTTCGTAATAATGCGGGGGGGTATCTAACCGACCTTCGAATATTCGATGTTTATCAAGGGGATGGAGTCGCAAAAGGCAAAAAAAGTATCGCTTTAGGCTTGACGTGGCAGCATCCTTCGCGCACTCTTAGCGAAGATGACATAAATATGATAATTAGCAACTGCGTCAACGGGCTACAAGATAAATTTAATGCAAATTTGCGGAATTAGTTGGGGATTTTGATATGTCGGATGGAGCACTCACTAAAGCCGATATGGCCGAACGCCTTTTCGAAGAACTAGGGCTTAACAAGCGCGAAGCCAAGGAAGTCGTAGAGCAGTTTTTCGAAGAAATCCGTCTTTCACTAGAGCGCAACGAGCAGGTCAAATTGTCTGGATATGGCAATTTCGATTTAAGAGACAAGAAGCAGCGACCAGGCCGCAACCCCAAGACGGGTGAAGAGATACCGATCAAGGCGCGGCGGGTAGTTACATTTCGCCCAGGACAGAAACTTAAGGCAAGGGTAGAGGGTTATGCTGGAACCGAAGAATAACGACGAATTACCTCCAATACCCCCCAAACGCTACTTCACTATCGGTGAAGTCGGTGAATTATGCGCGGTGAAGCCTCATGTGCTGCGCTACTGGGAGGCTGAATTTCCTCAGCTAAAACCCGTTAAGCGTCGTGGTAACCGTCGTTATTACCAGCGTCAGGATGTCATTTTAATCAGGCAAATCAAGAGCTTACTGTACGAGCAAGGCTATACCATAGGCGGCGCCCGACAGAAGATGAGTGACAACCCAGAAGAATTAGCGAAATCCAATGTTAATGCCAGTGAGATTAGATCTCTGGTGAAGGATTTGGAAAGCGTAATAGCTCATCTATAGGCGACTCTGCAGTAAGCAATTCCGCTGTAATCTTATTTCAGTCTTCATTGGCGTCTATCGCAGTTCGGTAGCTCACTGTACTAGTGGGATTCGATAGCAGTTAGAACATAAGAGTAGGTCGTTTCGACACTCTAGTGTTGTTATAAGTACGGTATTTCGGGGCGTAGCGCAGTCTGGTAGCGCACTACACTGGGGGTGTAGTGGTCGTCGGTTCAAATCCGGCCGCCCCGACCAATTAAATCAATAAGTTAGAGCGTTAAATCTAGTCCTAATTTATTTCAATTCTATAATATCCTGCAAATATCCTGCATTCAAACATGTTACGCCCCTCAAGCGATACCTGCCAGCCTATATCTAAAGTATCTTCTGGGTATGAATGTGTTCTGAATGATTTCCCTAAAGGTAGTGCGAAGCTAATGTCCAAGTTCACTAGATTTATTAAAGACATTGTCCTACCAGATAAAGTGGGCAAACAGAGACGGGGGAAAATTCTTAGCGAAGGCATCATTGACACATGGAAAAATGAGGAGCAAGAGCGGAGGGCCAAAGAAGCGAGGGAGATAGCTAAAGAGACTTATAAGAAAATCCGATCAAGCAAGGCTGATGAGGATAAATAATAATGAAACTACTAACAACAATAACCCTACTCTTCTTTTCTGTTGCTGCTAATGCTTATGACAAATAAAAATAAAAAACTGCTCGGCATCATTGCAGCTTTACTAACTATCTTTGGCACTATCATACCATTAGATATAAACGCCTATTTTCATCCGGAAGCTGCTCTGCTTGTGGTAGGCGGATTAATCAGCTATGTGCTTTTAGTAAATAATAAGGAAAAACTTGCGCGCAGAATTGGTGAAGGAGCAGTATTTTTTGGGTGGCTGGGCTTGCTAATTGCTTGGATATATATCGCATATAGCGGTTTTAGCGGATTTAGGCCTAATGAGCTGGGTGTGTCTGTAGCATATTCTATGCATCCTCTATTTTACGGTTATATCATTAAGTTTTTTTCGCGGGCATTTGAGAGCTAACTACACAAATCTTCATAGACGCTTCCTTGTCAGCCAATATCTATAGTATCTTCTGGGTATGAATATGAAGAAACTAATTCTTTTAGGTTCAGCCTTTTATTTCGCTGTGATTCTAATAAGTATGCTAATCCCTGTATCCGCTTATGCACAAGCAGGAACTCCGAGATTCGGCGGGACTGATGGCTCTTGTCTTAGGTAGTAGGAAAATCAAATTTTATTAAATTTAATTAAACACT
>Ga0213868_10001990_pt1 | contig 19684 bp, 18 predicted proteins | sample PICome_9_FD_160087 | JGI IMG/M metagenome (GOLD analysis project Ga0213868, IMG submission 160087) | Coastal seawater microbial communities near Pivers Island, North Carolina, United States - PICO127 | ecosystem: Environmental > Aquatic > Marine > Coastal | place: USA: North Carolina...
TATTATTTTCTAATGTATAACCCTGCTTAATCTGATCAAAACCAAAACCAACTAAACCTAGCGCTGTTGCATAAATTGGGTTTTTAAGAACAGACTCCATGCCATTAAACTTTTCTGGAATTCCTAACCTTACGCTTGTTTGAAAAATAGATTCTGCCAAAGCAACAGCTCCCTCCATTTTAGAAGTCCCTCCTGTAAGGACTATCCCAGCAGGAATCTTGTTTTCAAATCCATTTCTTTTAATCTCTGCCTTAACAAGATCAAAAAGTTCGACATATCTTGGTTCAATAATTTCAGCTAATGATCGTCTGGATAAGTCCTCTGGAGGCCTTCCACCTACTCTCATTACTTCGAGAGTTTCTCCATCTTGAGTTAATTCAGCCGCGGCACAACCATGCTTTTGCTTAATGTCCTCAGCTTGAGCTGTGGGCGTTCTCAAAGCAACAGCAATGTCGCTGGTAACTTGATCTCCTGCAATTGGTATAACACCAGTAAATGATATTGAGCCAGAATTAAATACAGCAATATCTGTTGTTCCACCACCGATATCAACTAAACATACACCAAGTTCTTTTTCATCGTCAGATAGAACAGAGTATGAGCTGGCAAGCTGCTCTAAAACAAATCCGTCCACACCAATTCCACATCTTTTAACGCACTTTTCTATATTTTGTATAGCGTTATTTGCGCAAGTTACGAGATGCACATGAGACTCTAATCTAACTCCTGACATACCAAGAGGCTCTCGAATAGAATCTTGATTATCAATAACATACTCTTGAGGGAGAACATGTAAAACTCTTTGATCCGAAGGAATTGCTACTGCCTGAGCAGCCTCAATGACTCTATCAATATCACTTGCTTCTACTTCTTTATCTTTAATGCCAACTATCCCATGAGAATTTAAGCTTCGTATATGATTGCCAGCAATACCAACATATACATTTTTAATTTTTCCTTCAAAAGATGCCTGAGCCTGATCAATAGATTTTTGAATTGCATCTGTTGTTGCATCTATATTTACAACAACTCCTTTCTTGAGACCGCTCGATGGGTATGAACCCATTGAAATAACTTCGATAGAATGCTTGTCAACATACTTTCCTATAATGCACACTACCTTTGAGGTACCAATATCTAAACCAACAACATAGTCGGTATCTTTTGCTCCATTATTTGCCATAGTTTAATGCTGCTCCATTCTTGTATCTTAAATCAATAATACTAGGAGTTAGGTTTTTTTCGAAAATATATTTCAAAGCGTTTGACAGTTTTTTGAGTGCATTAACGGAAATATCTGAACCAAGATTTATTCGCAAATTATTGCTTGTCTGAAAATACCAACCCTCAGCTTCAGTAAATGATACCGAAGAAATCTTTAGCTCATAAGTATCTATTATTGAAAATAATTCATTTTCAATTTGCATCCAGCTACTAACAAATTCAATTGGCATATTGAGGTGCAGCAAATTGTTAATATCATCTAAATATGGAAATTTGCTTAATTGAGCATCTAAGTAAAATGAATTTTTCCAAACATATTTTGGTTCCTTTGAATTTATAAATATTTGAGTAGGTTGGAATGCATATCTCTTAATTAAATAAGATTCTATCCAGCTTTGACCTTTTAAAATTTCTGATAGCTTTTTTTTAGATGAGCTATTTAAAAGATTTAAAACTAGCTCTTGCTCTTGCTTTAACATCAAAGGCTTTTCAAACAATATAACTACATCGTTTTGTAAATTTTTTGTACAACCCAAGGATATTAGCGCAAGAATAGAAATAGATAGTAATCTTTTAACTAGCATTGATGATCTCTTGCACTAAACTATTATATGAAAGGCCTATGGACTGTGCAGATTTAGGAAATAGGCTATGAGATGTCATTCCAGGAGCGGTATTTACTTCGAGAACATAAAAGTTACCATCGCTGTCTTGCATAAGATCAATTCTTAACCAGCCTCTGCATTTTGTAACTTTTAGAGTTTTCAAACAGATTTGTTCAAGCTCTTTTTTCTTATCAAAAGATAGATTTAAATTATTTAGTTTTGTGTCCTCATTCACATATTTTGCATTGAAGTTATAAAATATTTCTGGGGTTATTATTTCGACAGCAGGCAAGCATTTTCCGTTTAATATTGGAACTGTTAGCTCTCTGTGATTTATGCTCTCCTCAAAAATGAATTGTCTATTTGCATTTACACAATTAGTGATAGCCATCTCTAAATCTTTGCTCGTTGATATTTTAAAAACATCTATGCTAGATCCATCCTCTGCAGGTTTTAAAAAGATATTATTAGAAAGATCAAGACTTTTAAAAAGAAGATCCTCTAAACTTTTTATTTCGAGCAGAGAAGGAACAGAGATCCAATTAGGGGTAGGAATGTTATTTTCCCTTAAAATTTTCTTGAAGGTATCTTTATTCCAGGTCTTCTTGCATGCCTCATCTCCACTACCAGTATATAAAACTCCTTGTTCCTTCAGATGATTTTGTAATTCGCCAGATTCTCCATCTTTTCCATGAAGAGCAATAAAAACTAAGTCTTCATGAGAAAATTTATCTAACAAAAATTCAGCCGGGTAATCAATGAGCTCTGTTTCATATCCTAAGTCTTTAATTGATTGATAAATATATTTTCCACTTTCAAGAGAAACTTCTCTCTCCGAAGATTGTCCGCCATACAAGACTGTGATTTTTTTTACTGCCACTTACTTTGAATCTTTTGATGCAATTTTGAAATTGTACCTGCACCTTGTGTGATGATAACTGAAAATTGATGATGATTTACTTGCAGCCAATCTAAAGGATTAGCCCCGCTCAACAAATAGGTATTTTTGTGATTTTTAGAAATTTCAGAGATCAATTTTCTAGATGAAATTCCGCGTATTGGTTTTTCACTTGCGGGATATATATCCAGCAATAGCAAATAGTCGACTTTTGAAAGAACTTTAACAAAATCATCAAACAGCTGTTGAGTTCTTGAAAATCGATGTGGTTCAAAAATCATACAAATTTTCTCTCGAGGGAATTTTTCTTTAGTCGCTTGAATAGTTGCATCTATTTCAGCAGGATGATGCCCGTAATCATCTATTAAAACTTGAGTCTTTGAATCAATATAAATATTTGAAATCTCAAACCTTCTTCCTACCCCTTTAAAATCATCCAATCCTTTAGCAATATTTTTTACAGATATTTTTTCTTCCAAGGCCACGCAGATTGCAGCAGTAACATTGTATAAATTATGTTTGCCACTAAGTTTGGTAGCAAATTTATAATTTTTTTTATTATTAAGGTGATCTACTAATTTAAATTTTTGAATACCATTTTTTATATGAACATTAGATATTTGAAATCTATTTTTTGCAGAAAATCCAAAAGTTATTTGTTTTCTGTGAATCTTTTTAGAAATTTTTCTAATATTGACGTTATCTAAGTTAAGTAAAATATGCCCATAAAATGGTAGGTTTTCAGCAAAACTCACAAAAGATTGATTAAGTTTTTTTTGATCAGACTCATAAAAGTTTAAATGGTCATTATCAATGTTGGTAATCACTGCAACATCTGGCTGCAGATGCAAGAAAGATCCGTCGCTCTCATCTGCCTCAACCACCATATAATTACCCTCTCCTAAGTTAGAGCTTCGCCCTACACTCAAAACTTGCCCACCAATAACGTAGGTAGGGCTGAGATTTGCAGCATTTAAAATACTTGCAATTATACTTGTAGTGCTAGTTTTGCCATGACTGCCTGCAACCGCAATACTTCTATATGGCTTCATCAAAGTGCCTAGCATTTCAGCCCGAGGGATTATTGTTAATCCAGACTGATTGGCATAAACAAGCTCAGGATTTCTTTTGGATATTGCAGATGAGGCAACAATCAAATCAGCATTTTTAATGAGCTTTGGCTCATGGCCAATCTGCACCTTTGCTCCAAGCTTTTTCAATTCATTAAGTTCGCCTGTAATTGTTAAATCAGAACCAGTTACTTTAAAACCACGTTTCTGCAAAATGGTAGCAACTCCGATCATTCCTGATCCGCCGATGCCAATCATGTGAATTTTTTTATACTTTTGAAAACCTAGTAGTTTCATTTTTTTTCAAGTTTTAGAATTGAACTTAACATTTTCTCTGCTGCACTAAAATGATAAGTGTTGTTATTTTTTTTTGACCATTTTAAGTGCAATTCTTGATCAATAATCTCTTTAAGTTTCTTAGACAGCTGTTCAAAGGATTCAGTCTCTTCGTGCAATAGACCCATACCTTGCTTAACAATATTTTGTGCATTTAAAAACTGATGATTATCAATTGAAATCAACAGAGGAATCATTAATAACCCTCTATTTAAACTAACAGCCTCAGAAAGGGATAATGCTCCAGCTCTGGAAATAATAAAATCTGACCACAGCATTGAGTCTTGAGGAGAATCATAAAACTCAACAATCTCAGCATCGATTTTATTTGAATATAGGTCAAGGATTCCATGAGTTTTGCCTATTCCGGTCTGATGTTTAACCTTTAAGGGTATTTCCAAATCATTTAATGCTTTTGGAATATTATGATTGATATACTCAGAACCTTGGCTTCCACCAGTTATGTATATTTTCAAACTTTGATGGTTAGAATTGAGACTATCATCTCCAGCAAACTTCTTGATAGGATTTCCTACCAGGATCATTTTTTTTTCCATGGGTTCATTGATGGCAAAGCCTAAGAAAACTTTTTTTGCAAAAATTTTCAATAATCTGTTTGATGTTCCTACAACTGAGTTTTGTTCATGCAAAAAAAGAGGCTTTCTGCAAACCCATGCAGATATTCCAACTGGCAATGTTACATATCCACCAAAGCAAACCACATAATCGATTTCATTTTTTTGTAAAAAATAAATACTTTTACAAACAGATTGTATCAACCTAAATATTGCATTGAATTTTAAAACTAAGCTTTTTCCTCTAAATCCACTCATAGGTATATTTAAAAATTTAATGTTAGAGGGCATGATTTGATTTTCTATTCCAAATTTCGTTCCAATCCAAACTACTTTATGATCTTTTGATATACACTCCTTGCTAAATTCCAAGGCAGGAAAGACATGACCTCCCGTTCCAGCAGCAGAAATTAAAAAATTCATTATCTTATTGTGTTATTTTCAAAATTAATTCTTAAAACCATTCCCATTAAAAACATAAACAAAATTAAACTAGTGCCTCCATAACTAATAAATGGAAGTGTTAATCCTTTGGTAGGGAGAATCCCAAGGTTAACACCTATATTAAATATTGCTTGGATTGCAATTAAAATACCTACGCCAAAAGCTATTAAACCTTGAAACAACTTTCCAAGCTCTAATGATTTAATTGATGTTTTGATAATTCCAAAAATGAGTATGGAAAATAAAATAATAATAATTAAGCCTCCGATCAAACCAAACTCTTCAACTATTACTGCAAATATAAAATCTGTATGAGGTTCAGGCAAATAGAGATTTTTTTGCAAGCCATTACCTAAACCCATGCCAAACCATTCTCCCCTGCCTATACTCAACAAAGCATTTGATAGCTGCCATCCGGGGCCATAGAAATTTTCAAAGGGCTCGGTAAAAGAAATAAACCTTACATATCTATATGGCTCCAAATATATAGCGACAATAGCTAGGATTGCCATCAAAGAAACTAATAATGAAAATTGTAAAAATGAAATGCCTGCGAAAAATAGTACTGCTATTACCAAAGCTCCAATCACTAAGGTAGACCCAAGATCTGGTTGAGACATAATCAATAATCCAAAAAGAGCTAATACAATTAATGGTCTTACAAAGCCTAATGAAGTATTAATTTCGCTAAGCCTTCGTACACAGTAACCTGCAATGTAAATAACCAAAGCTAGCTTGCTTACTTCTGATGGTTGTACATTAATTGGACCTATCCTTATCCAGCGCAAGCTTCCATTTACTTCTGTGCCAACGCCCGGAAAAAAAAGAGCAGCCAGCAAAATCAAAGACCCTAGAAGAATCAACCAATCTAATCTAAGAAATATATTTGAAGGGATGCTTAACGCAATTATTGTTGCTAAAACACCAATTATAAAAAAAATGATTTGCCTTGACGCAAAATGAAATGGATTGCCATAAATTGCTTCGGAAACAAAAACACTCGATGATGCCACCATTACAATTCCTGTAAATAGCAAGCAAATATATGGCAAGACAATCAATATAGTATCTCTGTTAACCATCTAAATTCATTGCTAAATTGGAAAAATGCTTACCGCGCTCCTCAAAATTCTTAAAATCCTTGCCGCTCGGATGGCCAGGAGAAAAAAGAATAGTAGTAGGATTTTGATGTATATCCTCCGCAACTAATTTTATAACAGTCTCTAGACTTTTATTGTGAAGTAAAATTTTATTTGGATGAGTCACTTTCTTATTTATATCACTTGCATGAGTGCCAAAAATGTATATCTTAAGAGGCCCGGTAATTTCTATATTTTTATAACGCTCTTTATTCGGATCTCCACAAAGAATCAAAAGATATTGGCCTGACATTTTATTAAGTGCATATTTTAAAGCAGCAATATTAGTAGCCTTTGAGTCATTTATGAATGTCAGGTTTTTCCAAGTTGTAATATGTTCTTGCCTATGAGGTAAATTTTTCAGTTGAATATTTCTGATAGATGATTGCTCTTCTCCAGTAATCATTGACCATAATTTTCTTGGATTAGCTTCTTTAGTAAATACCTTGGATTTATTAATTTTATTTTTTGCTTTGGCATATTCTGCAAAACTTCCATGATGATCTATGTGATCGGGCTCGATGTTTAAAAGAACACCAAAATCTAATTCAATAAACTTTGCCTTTTCAAGTTGGAAACTAGAAAGCTCAATTATCGAATAAGCACATTTGTTTATGTTATCAAGGACTGGGTTGCCAATATTTCCAACTAATTGCGATCCCTCTAAAAGTTGATGCAAATAATAACAGCAACTACTTTTACCATTTGTACCAGTAATCCCAATTTTATAGGAATTATCTTCTTTAAAAAAAATATCTAAATCTGTTTGATAGGGTATTTCTTCAAACTCTCCATTTGGATAAATTTGTTTTAAATTAATTCCAGGGCTTAGATAAATCATTTCAAAAGATTGCAATCTATCTCGATTTGGTAATTTGTTAGTTATATTACTGCCAGAAATTTTTTCATCATATATCGAAAAGTCTATATTTTTTTTATTTAAGTATCTTTCAAAAGATTGGCCCGTGACTCCATAACCAAAAATAAGAGACGTCATAAATTTTTATCTCAGCTTCAAGGTTGCAAGCGCAAATAAAACAAGAACAAAGGTAATAATCCAGAATCTGACAATAATCTTGGGTTCAGCCCATCCCTTTAATTCAAAATGATGATGTATTGGAGCCATTAGAAAAACTCTTTTACCTCTGAGTTTATAAGAACCGACTTGAATAATAACGCTCAGAGTCTCCATTACAAAAACTCCTGCCATAATGGCAAAAACTATTTCATGTCTTACCAAAACAGCCAAGGTTCCTAGTATTCCCCCAAGAGTTAGAGACCCCAAGTCACCCATAAAAATTTGTGCGGGATATGTGTTGTACCAAAGAAAACCTATCCCAGCTCCAATCATAGCCCCACAAAACACTATAAGCTCACCACTTAAAGGGTTAAAGGGAATAAATAAATAATCAGCAATAATGGAATTTCCTGATGCATAAGCGATAAGACCTAACCCTCCTGCAATTAAAACTGACGGCAGTATTGCCAATCCATCTAACCCATCCGTAAGATTAACTGCATTAGAGGATCCAATAATTACAAAGGTACTAATGCAAAGAAAAAGAACAGGTGAAATCAAAAAAATATGTTCTTTATTGAATGGCAGGATAAAAATCTGACCTGCTCCTTCCGATGAGACATGTAAGAAAAGGCTCATAGCTACAAAAGAAAAGAAAAGCTGTAAACAAAGTTTATATTTCCCCGGCAACCCTTTTGAATTTCTCTCTTTGATCTTTAACCAGTCATCAAAAAAGCCAATGGTGCTAAATGAAAGAGTGATAAAGATTAAAATCCATATATATGGATTTGAAAAATCTGACCAAAGCAAAGTTGAAATAATCAATGACGAAATAATAATCAAGCCACCCATAGTTGGTGTACCAGATTTTTTTATGTGAGATTGGGGTCCATCACTTCTGATAGATTGAGAAAATTGAATGTTTTGCAAGAATTTTATTAGCACAGGTCCAAGTAAAATTGACAATATGAGCGCTGTTAACGTCCCACCTATTGTTCGAACAGTTAAATAACGCAATACATCAAAACCTGAGTCATAGGTTATAAGCCATGTTCCAAGTAATTCAATCATTTTTTCCCCACAGGTTTAATATCTCTTCCATGCGCATTGATCGCGAGCCTTTTAATAAAATACTATCTCCCTTTGCTAAATTTTTCTTTAAAAAACTAATTAGCTCTATTTTATTTTTAAAGAAAAAGCCTTCAGTCCCAAATGCATTAACTGTGTGTCGCATAAGGTCACCATAGCCCAGCAACATATCTACTCCTTGTATTTTTGCATAGTCACCCAGCTCTAGGTGCAGTTTTTTTCTATATCTTCCAAGCTCAAGCATATCTCCAAAAATTGCTATTTTTCTATTATTAAATTTAGTCAACACATCAATAGCGGCCTTCATAGAATCTGGATTGGCATTATATGAATCATCAATCACTTGTGATTCCCTTTTCCATCGTCTTAAACATAATCTTTGAGACGGATTCTTAAGCTCTTTCAGTCCATTTTGGAATGATGGGATATCCAATTTTGAAATAAAAATTACAGCAAAGGATGCAAGGATATTTAACACATTATGAGCACCTATCAATTTAGTTTTGATTGGAATTCTTTTGGTTAAATGCTTGGATTCAATAAAAAAAGATAATCCGAATTTCGTCATCTTGATTTGAGTGGGATAAAAAGATGCGGAAGGATTAGGTCCAAAGGTATAAAACGAGAGATCATTTCTCATTTTCTTCCAGTAAGGTAAATGATTAGAATCTGGAACAATAGCTGCGCCATTTCTTCTGATATTATGTATAAGTTCTGATTTAACCTTCAAGACTCCTTTTATAGAATTTAACCCCTCTAAGTGTGAATAACCAATATGAGTGATTATGCCTATATTTGGTTTAATAATATTGGAAAGTAGGTCTATATCACCTAGTTTTGCTGCGCCCATTTCAAAAATAGCATTGGTATTTTTTGAATCTAGAGATAGGGCACAGAGCGGCAAGCCAATCTCATTATTAAAATTTTTATAACTAGCAAAGCTCTTTGGTATACCGCAGTTCAAAATATTTTTTGTTGTAGTTTTCCCGTTACTGCCCGTAATGCCTATAACATTCCCTTTATATCTCTTCATCGCGATCTTAGAGGCCTCAATAAGAGATTGTTCAGGACTTCTAACAAAGATTACTTTTTTTGATTTGATCGTCTGAATCGCAACTTTTGACTTTTTAATTATTGCCAGAGAAGCACCTTTTTTGATTGCGTCTTCAGCATAAAAGCTCCCATCCTGATTGATTCCATGGAGACCAAAAAACACTGAGTGCTTTTTTACATCTCTAGAATCAATATGAAAATTTGAAATAGGTAAATTTTCTTTGCACTCAAGCTTTAAGGAGGTTGCAAGATCATATGTATTTTTAATAAGTTTCATTATTTGATATTTTTAAAACGCAATCCTTATCATTAAAAATAATTTTCTTACCTAATGTTTCCATATGAGTTTCATGACCTTTACCCAATATAACTAATATATTGTCTTCATTTAAATATTTAAGTGCTTCGGTAATTGCTTCTTTTCTGTTTTCTATAATTGTAGTATTTTTTAATTCATTACCCTTAAGAGCATCAGCAGCAATTAATGCAAACTCCTCAAAGCGATTATTGTCTGATGTGAAAATAATTTTTTGTGCAATGCTCTGAGCGACCCTCATCATCTTCGGTCTCTTTGATTTGTCTCTATCTCCTCCGCAACCAAATACTAGAACTATCTCCTTATAAGAAACTGCCAAAGCGCTTAAGATATTTTGCATAGACTGATGATCATGTGCAAAATCTATCAAAACTTTACCTGAATTTAATTTAAGTAATTCCCCCCTTCCCTCAGGAAGTCTAAGTGGCTGAGAATCAATTTTCTTCAAATCGCTTAATGATAAATGCTTGAAAATTAGTGCTATAGCTGAAATATAGTTCTCAATATTAAATTTTAGTAATGTTGATATCTTTAAAGTTAGATCCAATCCAGGAAATTGAAAGTCTATCTTTGAATATCCATGCGAGTTAAAGTCCAATGAATAATAAAATTCAGCTTTTGAATCAATTGAACTTACAAATTTTGATTGGCGCAAAAGATCATTTTGTTTTTTTGAAAATTTAAAAATCAGATTTTTAAATTTGTCTATACAAATTAAAGTTGGATTGATGTTATTAAGATTGATGATAGATAGTTTTGCATTAATGTAATTCTCGTTAGAAAGATGATAATCCAAGTGGTCAGATTGAATGTTCAGAATTATGCTTTGATGGAAAGGTAGATTACATAATCTCTTTTGAACTAAAGCATGAGAAGAAATCTCAATAAAAACATAGGTTATTTCCTCGCGATTAGACTGATTTAAAATTTTAAATAGCTCAAATATTCCTGGGGTTGTGTTTCCTTGAGTAAGTATATGTTCGTCATTAATAAGGGCTCCAATAGTACCCACATACATAGAAGGTTTTTTGAGTTGTCGCATTATGTTGTGAGCCATATATGCTGTTGTAGTTTTTCCATTAGTACCAGTCACGCCATGTAAAAAAAATTTTTCGGGTGATAACTCGTAAAACTTAAATAAAATTTCAACAATACAATCCTCTAAGTTATCCATATAACAAATTGGAATATCAATTTTTTTCTTAATTTTTTGAGAGCTGATTACACAAGAGGCTCCATTTTTAATAGCATCATCAATATGCTCTATTCCATGAGATCCAGAACCTTGTCTTGCAACAAACAATGTGTTTTTTTTAACATCCCTAGAGTCATCGGTAACATAGTTGATAACACATGAATCAAATGTATTATTTGTTATAAATGTTTCAATTAAAGATAGTCTATTCATCTAAATAATTTAGAACATCATTTGAAATTGCAGCAAACAATGGGGCAGCAACACTGCCACCAGAATAGTTGTTTAAACCAGGCTCATCAACAGTAACAAAAATGGTTAGCCGTCTTGACTGCAATGGAGCTATTCCAGCGAATGAAGCTATATATTTACTTTGATCGTATCCTCCTTTTGCACTTGATTTATGAGAAGTCCCAGTTTTTCCAGCGACAGCATAATCCGACAATTGAGCAAGCTGGCCTGTTCCCTCTTTTACAACTAGCTCTAAGGAACTGAGGACATGATCTGCAGTATTTTTACCTATTACCCTCTGTTGATAAGGCAGAGTATCATTTTTAAATATTTTAAAATCCTTCAAATAACCCTTGTTTGCAAAAACAGAATAAGCCTGCGCTAGTTGCAGAGATGATGCTGTCATGCCATAGCCAAATCCAATACTTGCTATTTCATGATCGGTTATATTTTCTCTAGAATTAATTACACCATATGCAATGCTAGGAAAAAATATGTTTGGTGGCTTTGACAGACCAAAACCTTTGTATCCTGAGGTGATTGCGTCTATGCCAACTTTGAGAGCCAACTTCGATGCTCCAACTTGACTCGACTTTGCAATGATTTCGCTCATTGTGAGATCGCTGTAATTTCTTGGATCTGATATGGTGCGACCATTTAATTTAATAAATCCTGGGCTCGTTTTAACGACTTGATCAATCTCAAGTAATCCAAGATCTATACCTTTTGCTAGAACTAAGGGCTTGATAATTGATCCTGGTTCAAATGCGTCAACCAGGGCCCTATTTCTCTTAATTTGCCTTTGGGGACTATTAGGGTTGTAGGAAGGATAACTTGCAATTGCAAGGATTTCTCCAGAAATATTATCTAACACTATTGCACTTCCGCCCTTCGCATTATTTGCCTCAACAAATCTAGAAAGATGTTTAAATGCAAAAAATTGTACTCTGCTGTCAATTGTTAGCTTAATATCTTTACCTTGAATAACTTCTTGGATGGTTTGAGGTCTCCTGCTTGCATTTTTATAAATAATCTCTTGACCAGGCACTCCAGATAGCTCTAAATTAAGAATATTTTCAAGCCCCTCTAAACCAATTCCATCCTTTCCTGAAAACCCAATTAAGGGAGCAATCTGCTCTCCAAGTGGATAATATCTTTTCTGAGAAGACTCAATCTCAATACCCGAAAGCTTTAATCCTTGAATTTTTTCATACTGAGAAAAATTTAAGTTTGAAAATATTAAAATTTTTTTTTCGAACTCTTTTATTTCCAAAAAACTCTTTGTAAGCAATAGAATATTTTTTAATGCAAGAAAATCCTCTTCAGAGAATTTTTTCAGTGCATATAAATCATACTGATTGATTGAGACTGCTAAGGGGAAATTATTTCTATCAAGCATGCTGCCTCGAATGGCAGGTATCGAGCGTGAGGTTTCCAACATGTTCTTGCCCTTGGATGTTAAAAAATCTCCTTCAAAATAATAAAGGCTTGTTATCCTAAAAATTAGTATGATTAAGCAGGTAAATAACAGAATATAAATCAAAGTAGCGCGCCAACTTAAAGAAAAATTATCTTTCATAATTAATATAAATAACTTCTTCGATGGCAATCATCTTTAAATCCTCTTTTGCATGTCGCTCAACTTTAGCTGGAGAATTCAAATGATAAAGCTCTGTTTTTAGATTAAAATTAATCTCTTTTAGCTTACTGTTAGCCACTTTGAGGTATGCATTATTTTCATATTCCTGACTAAACTGCCACCTAACCTTAATAGTTTCGATGCACAGAAGAAATAATAGAAAAATATTTATTAACAAGAAGTATAAATAAAACTTAACACTCATAGCTTAGAGAATACCCTCATCACCGCGCTTCTGGAACGAGGATTTCTCTTAACCTCATCCTCGGAAGGTCTCAATTTTTTCTTTATGCACTTATAAGATTCTTTAATTGAAGTATTAACTGGAATATCTTTAGGCAGCTCTGTTACTTCAGGTTTAAAAAAATTTTTTACGATTCGATCCTCTAAAGAGTGGAATGATATTATTGTTACTATTCCTTTGATTTTTAAGATCTTCTCAATCTTTGGGAGTACTGTTTTAAGATGGTTTAATTCATCATTCACATGAATTCTAATAGCCTGAAATGATTTAGTTGCAGGGTGTATTTTTCCTACTCTTTTTAATACTGACTCAACAGCATGAGTTAAATCGGAGGTAGTTTCCAGTTTTTTTACTTCTCTAAACTTTATTATTGCTTTTGCAATTTTTCTTGAAGCTTTTTCATCTCCGTATTCAAACAAAATATTACTTATCTCGCTCTCATTGGCGTTATTTAGCCATTCAGATGCACTGAAGCCTCGAGTCGTATCCATTCTCATATCCAATGGACCATCAGCTTGAAAACTAAAACCTCTCTCAGGATTATCAAGATGAGTTGAACAGGTACCTAAATCTAAAAGAATTCCGTCAAATTTTAGCTCTGGAAAGAGTGAATCAATCTCTGAATAATTGGCATGGAGGATACTGAAACGACAGTCATTTATATTGTTTTTCCCATATAAAACTGCTTCAAGATCCCTATCAACTGCATAGAGTCTTCCTTTTGGATTAAGTCTATTCAAGATTTCTTGGGAGTGACTGCCTCTTCCAAAAGTAAGGTCTAGATAAGTTCCAGACAAATTATGGAGCATAAAATCTAACGATTCTTCCAGTAAAACTGGAACATGCAGCATTGATTTAATCTACTTGTTTTCTCATGAAGGTCGGCACATCAAGGAAATCTATATCCTCTGCAGACGATGTGCCACCTGACTCGATTGATTTGTCTAATTTTGGTGCATCTAATCCCACTGGATTAAGTTGAACAGTAGCTCTTCGAGTGTTATCTACAGCCAATGTAGCTGTTTTTTGATTAACTCCTGTTGCAACCACGGTAACAAGTAACTCATCTTCATCCATTGAATCTTCCATTACTGTTCCATAAATTATCGTGGCGTCATCAGCTGTAAAATCTCTAATGACTGAATCCACCTCATCAAAATCTGCCATAGTCGGAGATTTTGCCGTTATATTTACTAGAATCCCTCTTGCATCTTTAAGCTCTATGTCCTCGAGCAACTCTGAGCTTACAGCTTGACTTGCTGCATCAATGCCTCTTTCTTCTGCAGTTGACTGACCGGTACCCATCATTGCAATTCCCTTTTCAGACATAACTGTTTTTACATCTGCAAAATCTACATTAATATATCCAGGCTTCATAATAATGTCTGAAATACCTTGAACTGCTCCCTTTAAAATATCATCTGCTTTTGCAAAAGCTTCTTCCATAGAGGTCTTTCTTCCTAAAATATCCATCAATTTTTGATTTGGTATTGTGATCAGACTATCCACCTCTTCGACCAGCTCAGCAATGCCTTGTTCTGCAGCAGCCTTTCTTTTATGTCCTTCAAAATTGAATGGTTTAGTTACAACGGCTACTGTTAATGCTCCCAATTCTTTAGCAATTTCAGCAATCACAGGCGCGGCACCTGTTCCAGTTCCACCACCCATTCCAGCAGTTATAAAAATCATGTCAGCACCAGCAAGTAATTCTTCAATTGCAGCTCTGTCTCTTTCTGCAGCAGCTCTTCCAACTTGTGGATCTGCTCCAGCTCCTAGGCCTCTCGTAACATTGTCACCTAGTTTTAAGATAGTTGAGCCAGTAGCCCTATCCAAAGCTTGCGAATCAGTATTAGCGCAAATAAAATCGGCCCCCTGTATCTGATGATTGATCATATGTATAACTGCGTTTCCACCAGCTCCACCAACACCAATAACCTTAATCTTTGCTAAACCAGCATTTTCTTCAATAATTTCCCAATTCATTTTTTACCCCTTACTTAAAAAGATATTGTTTTCAAGCTCTCTGGCAAAACAACCTCTAGTATTTCGGTTGAGAGGGCTCCACCCGTTTGCCTCATTTGCCAATTATTTTCATTCCAAACTTCAAATTTATTACCCATTCCAATAAAAGATATTTTTTCAGATGAATTAATTTCTGCATAATCCCTTAATGCAGATGGTAATAAGATTAACATCCGTCCGCTGGGATCAAATGAGCTCACACTCGCATTTCCAAGAATTGTCCACTGGAGATTTCTTACAATTGGATCCAGACCTTGCAGCGATTGAAGCTCCTGTGATATCTCATTCCATATCGATCCAGGATAGATTTTTAAAGCAGGATACTGAGGATCTCTTGTAACAGCAATACTCTCTTCATTTTGAAATAAAAGTTGATCACGGAATTTTGCTGGAATGGCTAATCGTCCCTTTGAATCGATTGTAATTGCTGTGTAACCAAACATATTGTGTAAATAAATTATTATTACACACTTTATACTACATTTATCACACTTTTACACACTTTTTTTTAAAAAAAGTTAGTTGAGTTGATCTATAAGCCGGATTCTGTAATAAATGGTCATCTATCTAGGCAATATGTTGCCATATTGCTCAAGCAACCTACCCGAATCCTAAGCGAGTAACCTAAACGGATTCCTATTTGGTCTTGCTTCAAAGTGGGGTTTACATTGCCGCATCTGTTACCAAATGCGCGGTAGGCTCTTACCCTACCATTTCACCCTTACCAATTTCTTGGCGGTATATTTTCTGCTGCACTTGCCGTAGGTTCGCACCTCCCAGGAATTACCTGGCACTTTACTCTATGAAGTCCGGACTTTCCTCTAGCAATTACTAGCGACCATCCGATCAACTCATATGCATTTTAATACCTTTTACATTTATTTTGAAATCTCCACGAGATATTTATATATATCTTGCTTAGGTAAATTTATTATCTTAGCAATAAGCTTTGATGCATCTGAAGGTGATAAATAATCTAAAAATGGTTTGCAAAAACTCTCATCTAAATTTGTGTCCTGTTTAGCACTTAATTCTGAATAAATTGCTACAACAAACTCTCCTAGTAAATTAATTTTTTTATTTTTTAAAAGCATATGTATTTCATGCAAAGAGCCTCTAAAGACAGATTCATGCTCTTTGGTCATTTCTTTGCAAACTGCGGCACGAGTACTAGAATCTAGTATCTCAATAAATGCTTCTATAGTTTTTTCAAGCCTCTTTGCAGACTCAAAAAAAATATGTGTTAAGCCGGTACCGTTTAAATTCTCTGCAACCTTGATCTTTGCATCGTATTTTCTTGGTAAAAATCCATGAAATAAGAATTTATTTGTTGGCAACCCAGCAAGCATTACAGCATTTATAACAGATGAGGGTCCCGGCAAAACAGTATACGGAATATTATTTTCAATACACTTCTGAACCAGTGGATAGCCTGGATCTGATATAAGTGGTGCGCCAGCATCTGAAACTATTGCTATCTTTTTGCCACTACCAAGACTAAGCATAATCTCTGAGATTAAATTCACTTCATTGTGCTCATGAAAAGAAAATGATTTTTTTTTAATATCATGAAACTTAAAAAGTTTTGCGGCTGCACGAGTATCCTCTGCATAAATTTTATCAGCCTCTTGCAATGTAATAATTGACCTTAATGAGAAATCATTTAAATTACCAATTGGTGTACAAATTAAAAAAAGCATATAAAGTCAATGTATCTTTGTAGTAAAAATATTACGGTGAAATATCTTTTAATATCTTTCATTCTAGCATCATGCGCATCAACAAATCTCTATCAGGACCTCGCAGAAGTAAATCAGCCACTTAGCGCAATAAAATTACAAACACTAAATGAATATAATAATTTTTCTGATGAAAGCCTAAGTTTAATTTTTGAATCAGATAAAACGATTCTTAAAGATGGTTATGACATTGAATTAATCAGAGAGTTAAAAAGAAATTATCAAAAAATCATTAAAAAAGAATCTTTTGCAATATCACTTCATCCCAATGAAGAGAATTCTAAAAAAATAATCAAGCTTATTTATGAGTTAAATCTTCCAATTAGAATTCAATGGTCTGAAAATGATAAAAGGGGTTTTCCTGAGAACTTTCGTACATCTAAAGTTAATAATTTCTGTTCAAGCATTTATGAAGATGCTCTGTCGTCAATCATAAATCAATTAAACGGCAATGATGGAGATACTCTAATTATCTATTCTACGGACTATGAATACCTTTTAAATCAATTTGATTCTCTAAATTCTGATAAGTATCTTGTAAAACTTAACTCAAAAAACTTTCAAGATTTTGCATCAACTATATTGGAAGTGAATCAAAGTAATGATAGATATAAAAGAATTTTAAACATCAACCCAAATCAGAATTTACAATTTAATCCAAGGGCGAGAGAGGATATATCAAATATCATCATCTTAATTAACCCCAGTGACTACAAATCTATAGTTCCAGCTCTTAGGTATTTTGGAGAGAATTCTTATAATTACTATAATTTTATTTCTGCATTAGAGGGAATAATGAATCCTTTGCAACTTTTAGATTATGAGAATTCATATATTCCTATATCTAATCAGGCTTTAAACAAAATTAGAAATAATAAAATTACTAGTATGGAGGGTTACCTTGAGCTAGCAGTACTAAATGATTGGCTCATAGCTGAGATCTTCAAACAATCAGGCATAAGATCAGGAACAATAAGTGGCATGACCGGTAGATTGAATTTCAGTTCAGGGTCATGCATTAAGAGGAATATAGTTCTTAAAGAAATGAAGCCAGATTTGATCTCTACTTAGTTGCGAAGATCCTTCTCGATCATAGATAAGCTATCTTGAAAGCTGGGTCTAGCAAAGATCTTTGCTTGATAATCAAGCAATGGTTTTAAATGCCTATTAAGTGGGAGATTAATACCAAGATTTGGTAATCTCCATAAAATTGGCGCTAAATAACAATCCACCAATGAAAAATCCTCACTCATAAAGAAGTCGAATTCTTTGAATGTTGGTGCGACTGTGCTTATCTCATTTAAAAGCTCTTCACGAATGATAAGCAATTCTTTTTCTGAAAGTTTTTTTTCAATTAAAGTATCGACCAATGGGCACCACTCTTTATCTATCCTCAGCATTAAAGTTCGGCTATTAGCCCTTGAAACTGGATATACTGGCAGTAATGGCGGATGTGGAAATCTTTCATCAAGATACTCAAGCATTACTCCTGTATTGTAGAGGCCGAGATCTCTGTCAGCGAGAATGGGTAACGTATGATCAGGGTTCAAGGCTAGAACCTCCTCAGGAGCCTCTTCATTGGATGTCTCTCTTATTTCACAAGCAATATCTTTTTCTGCAAGAACAATTCTTACTCTATGGCTGTAGTGATCGTCTTTGTCAGAATATAAAATCATGCTTCCTCTTTGTGTTAAATTAAATTTTAGTGATAGTCCTTTTGGTATTCTCTAAAAAGAAGATAGGAAAGAGCTGTAAAGACAACAAAAAATAATATTGCATACCAGCCCATTCGTTCTCTATCTACTCTACTTGGCTCGCCAACGTAAGTCATAAAATTAACAAGATTGAATATTACCTCATCGAACTCTTCAACAGACAGAGATCCTGAATCTTCAACAGTCTTTAAGTAGCCGCACTTTTCTTCGGTAATATCATTGCCAAATTCGTCTCTTCTCACTCCGCCATTGCTAGCAATCATTGGCACATCTTTGCATGCTAGTATTTGTTGGCCTTGGAGAGATGCTAAAACATTAGGCATGGCTGCTCCAGGGTATACCATATTGTTTACACCATATGGTTTAGATGAGTCTTCATAAAATGTTCTGAGATAAGTATAGACCCAATCTGAGCCATGTAACCTAGTGACGAGGGTAAGATCAGGCGGTGCAATTCCAAACCATGTCTCAGAGACTGAGGGTTCCATTGAACCGGTCATTCTGTCGCCCAGCTTGACGTCTTTTCCAAAGACTAAATTATTAGTAAAGATTTCTTCGGGAATATCGAGGTCTGAGGCAATTCTTCCCCATCGAGAGTACTTAAGTGAGTGGCAGCCATAGCAATGGTTAATGAAAGTTAATGCGCCCAATTGCAAAGATTCGATATTCTCAAGCTCGGGCTTAAATGAATCACATTCACCGTAATCGCCACATGGTGCTCCACCTGCAGAAAAGATTTCTTGCGAACCAAAAAATAAAAAAATAACTATAAAAAGTTTTTTCATAATCTTTCAGGCACCGGCTTTGTTTTTTCAATTGATGTGTATATTGGCATTAAAAGGAAAAATGCAAAGTAAATAATGGTTCCAATGATGCTAAGGGTAGTCCTTAGTGCAGTAACAGGGACGGTGCCAAGCCAAGCTAACATTAGCCAACTTAATATAAATACTGTCATTGCAATTTTACTAAGAATACCTTTGTATCTGATTGAAGCAGCCTTACTTCTATCAAGCCATGGAACTACAAATAATATAGCGATGGCTGCACCCATTACCACAAGACCACCTAGCTTATCTGGAACGGCTCTTAGCATGGCGTAATATGGAGAGTAGTACCAAACTGGAGCAATATG
>Ga0213868_10001997_pt1 | contig 19654 bp, 13 predicted proteins | sample PICome_9_FD_160087 | JGI IMG/M metagenome (GOLD analysis project Ga0213868, IMG submission 160087) | Coastal seawater microbial communities near Pivers Island, North Carolina, United States - PICO127 | ecosystem: Environmental > Aquatic > Marine > Coastal | place: USA: North Carolina...
CCAAGCTCAAAACTAATTTGGTAATTGGTGTCATGATGGCCCTTGTGATGGAATCGGTCATGGTAACTATGACCACCTTAATTAACGTCGGAACTGCTGATATAACAGTCTACTTCAGTGCTTGGACATTTGCCTTTAACGCAGCCCTGCCACTGGGCTTGACTGTAGGACTTATTATGGCAACCATTATTAAACCACGTATTCAAAAAATTATGCGCAGCTAAAAAATAACTAGGGTTTTGCTTAGGTCAAGACAAACTCTCAGAGCAACGATGAATGGATTATAAGTCAATTAGAACTAAAGTCCAAATTTCGTTTGATGTGTAAGTGAGGGTGTATATATCTATCTACGATGTCGAGAGTGGCTCCCCCCTACCTTCAAAGTCAGTATATATATGCGAGGGATGGTGGTTATTTTCTTCCAGTTAATTCCTTGTAAAGTTTAGGATTACCCCAGACAATATTATCTCCAAGCGCATAGATTGTACACTTGCCATCTGTTTCATTATTTTGCTTACATCTTCTTAAGGCGTTACCCTCATTACCAGCCCATTCATAATGACAATCCTTACCATTACTGTCCAGAGATACAAAGAAATATGTATTTTTCTTAGTTCGGCTATAGTAATCACCCGCATAGAATTCTTTTGAAATAGCATCACAGACTTCTACATTATTTTGGCTCTCTAATAGTTTCAATTGAAGCTTAAAATTACGAGATGAGTATTTAAATGGTTTCTTTACTTTCTTAGAGATCACTTTAGATTTTCCAGAAAGCTTATCCAAATTTGCATGCTTAATTATTGTGAAATTAAAATCACCTTGATTAAGTAAAACCATGCCATTAGTTTTTCTGCTATTACCAGAAACTAAATACATATCAGCATCGCCATCTTTATCTAGGTCTCTAAACATAATGGCTTCAATATAATCATTCCATTCATTACCTTCATGATCAGGTTTAAAATCGAATGGAGCCTCAACTAAAGTTATAATTCCATGGTCTTTGAACTTTCTATTTCCAAGGTTTTCTATGATCTGCAACGCTGTTCCAACATATAAAATACCTGCCCTACTATAGACGATATCTAAGTCACCATCATTATCTAAATCAGCTGCTGAAACTTCAGGTATTGTTGCCCAATTTTTCTTATATTGAGGTAAGGGAGTATTATTATATTGAGGAAAATTACCTTTACCATTATTCCAAACAATGCCAGTAAATGGTTGACCTAGTGAATATTCGTGTGCACCCAATAATACATCTAAATACCCATCTCCATCCAAGTCCGCAAGTTCTACACCAAAAGCAAAAAAACCACCACACTTGCGTTTCTTTAGAAAACCTTTTCCATCATTAATTAGGCACCATAAAAAAGTCCCCCCTTTACTATAATCAATCTCAGAGTAAACAACATCCATATCTCCATCACTGTCAATATCTCCAGTTGCTGCGCCATGATTAAAAGCCTTGAATTGGCTGTGACTTAAATGTGTATTGCTTGATTCCAGCCATGTTCCATTTGGCTGACTAAGATAATAACTATCTCTGGCACCGACAGGGTCCATGCCATTATCTGCGACATAAAAATCGAGAACTTGGTCTTTATTATAATCCGCAATTAGGAGCTGTCTTGACCCTGATAATCCGCTATCTTCTCGATTATCCATAATGAGACTTGACGCCCTAGAAAGTCTATAATTTTTGTCGCCCAAGAAAAGTACTGGTAATGGTTTTTCTCCAATACATTCATCATATCCACAAGTTCCAATCGTACCATCTCCTTTTCTATTAATATTTGTAGGATGCATACTTCCTACGAATAGAAAATCACTATTTCCATCATTATTAAAATCTGCCATTCTAAAATAGTCACTCCCCCAGAATAAGTTGTAGAGAGGTGGTTTAAAAAAATCTAAATTTGGGTCATTTTCAATATCAATGCCAGCTAATGGCTTAATGTTTGAACTTGAAGAAGATGGGAATGCCTGTTTATTGCTTCCCCCACAGTTGAACACAAAATAAGTACCATCCTCAGAGATACTCTTAACTGGCTCACTACCATCAGGGCATGATGAAGCAAATCCTTGGATAGAGTACAAAGACAACATAAATATAAATAATATTTTTTTCATTAGAGAGAATGGAGGGTTGGCAGTTAAACAAATTTAATTATAGTTCAAAAGGAATTCAAATTTCGTTTGATGTGTGAGGGAGGGTGTATATATCTATCTACGATGAAGAGAGGGGCTCCCCCTGAACCTTCAAAGTCAGTATATATATGCGAGGGATAGTCTTTATTTTCTTCCAGTTAATTCCTTATAAAGTTTGGGATTGCCCCAGACAATATTATCTCCAAGCGCGTAGATTGTACATTGACCATCTGTTTCATTATTTTGCTTACATCTTCTTAAGGCATTGCCTTCGTTACTAGCCCATTCATAATGACAATCCTTGCCGTTACTATCCCGAGTCACAAAGAAATACGTATTTTTCTTAGTTCGACCCTTGTAATCACCTGAGTTGAACTCACGTAAAACATTGTCACAGACTTGACTAAATTGTGTTGATAAAAGGTTCAATTGAGTCTTAAAATTTCTTGATGAGTATTTAAAATTATTTTTTTTGTTTTCTCTTTCCTTGGCAAGCCTTTTAGCTTTTTCCTCTTCTTGTTTCTTTTTGAGTTCAGCTATACGCTCTTCTCTTTCTTCTTCAATATCAATAATGGGAGATAGCTCCCCATTCTCACTCAGCATATAATGTAAAAAATTAAAATTACCTTCATTAAGCAGCACCATGCCATTAGTGGTTGGTGCGGGACCTCCCATATATACATCCATGTCTCCATCTTTATTTAGGTCTCTAAATTTAATCATATTGATATAGCCGTTCCATGGATTTGCTTCATGGATAGCCACATAGCCCTTAGGTGCAGGACGTAATTCAATTAAGCCACGGTCTTTAAACTTCCTACTGCCTAGGTTTTCAATAATACTGACCGCTGTGCCAGCATAAAGGTGTCCCACTCTACTCAATACGATGTCTAAGTCACCATCGTTATCTAGATCTGCCATTGAGACTTCGGGTACATTGAAATAAACTTCAGGGTGTTGCGGGAGGTGAGTAGTGTCATGTTTTCTAAAGTTACCTCGACCATCGTTCCATACAATTCCAGTGATATTGCAGTGTTTACAATCTGTTTTTTCTAATCCAGCCTGTAATAAGTCTAAATCACCATCACCATCCATATCACCAAGTTCAATTGCAAAAGAAAAATGACCGCCACATCCACGCTTCTTAAGAAAACCCGTCCCGTCATTCATTAAACACCATAAGCTTGTATTGGTGCCCTTTGATGATGGACCAGTATTAGTAATCACAACATCCATATCTCCATCATTATCAATATCACCAGCAGCAGCGCCGTGGCTGAAAGCTTGAAAATTAGGATGACTAAGATGTGTACTACTTGATTCTAACCAAGTGCCATTCAATTGACTTAAAAAGTAACTGTCTCTAAAGCCATTTTGACCACCAGTTCCGGTGTCATTGATATAAACGTCTAAAACTCCATCATTATTATAATCAGCAATAAGAAGCTTCATTCCTAGTGACATTCCAGGGTCTTCACGGTTATCGACAAACAGTTCATTTGCCCTAGTGAGTTTGCCATTTTCATTACCTAAGTAGAACTGTGGTCCTGGCTTGTCTCCTTGACATGCTTTACCGCCACAATGTCCGCCAGTAGTTTCCCCAGTATCATACTTACTATCAAATTTCATACCTCCGATATATATGAAATCGGCATTTCCATCATTATTAAAATCATTAGTAGCCCATGTTTCTTTAATTTGAAAATTCGAATATCCAATCATTGGTGCCCGGAAGAAGTTTTTCTCGGGGTCATTCTCAATATCAATGCCCGCTAATGCTTTTGTGTTTGAATTGGCATTAGATGAATTAACAGAGGATGTGTTGGTAGTTGATGAAGATGATTGTTCATTGCTACCACCGCCGCAGTTAAATACAAAGTAAGTACCATCTGCAGAAATACTCCTTACTGGATCACTTCCATCAGGACATCCACTGGAAAAACTCTGAATTGATAAAAGTGATAAAACTAAAATCAGAAGTAGATTCTTCATAAAAGTATTAAGGTTTAAATGGGATTCAATTAAGAATACCATGGCTAAATTCAAATAATCAGATATATGTCAACTTGAGCTAAAGTCCAAACTTCGTTTGATGTGTGAGGGAGGGGTTAATTACAACTAATTCCTCTATTTTTTACTTCAATTTTTGGAGCTGCTTCTTGTGGGCTCTTTATTTACTTTTTAACTCAACCTTTAAGCGCCATCCTGTATTGAAATATCCTAAAACTTCACCACCTTGAGTGTTGTTCTTGATATTAATTCTTTGTATTTCTGAGTAATCCAAATCTAAGTCTCCAAAAATATTTATTGTGCCATCTGGTCTAATAAAAACATTTAAATCTTTCCTTAATGCTTTACTCATCTTAAACCACTTATTAGGTTGAAAATCTTCAGTAGCCTCAAACTTACCTTTGCAACTATCAAAGATAATATTTTCCTTACCAACAAACTCCCACCCAACATCATCTTTTGTACTTTCAGCAAACCAACTTGCAACGTATTCTCCATCAAAGGATTTAGTATTGCAGGAAGTGGTCTCGTTTTCAGGCCGACGAATTAATTTTAAATAAACCTTAAAAAAATCTTCAACAGGAGATTCCCCCCATATTTTGTCACTTATCAGACCTTTAAAATTATAAAATTCAGAGCGTTCTTTTGAACTAATAATATCTAGTTTAACTGAGCCAGATACTTCCCCATTTTTATCAACTTGACCATTAAAAGTATCGTATAAATCTGTCTCGCCTGTCTTCAAATTTCGATACTTCTTGTCAATAGTTATTTGACCATTAGATATATTAATGAAGCCATTACCTATCTTGTCAGCCTCATCTTCTGCATAACGAAATAAATTAAAACTATAACGACCATCTAGTAAAGATGATTTTTTAGCTTTCTTAGTGAGCTGAACTATAATTTCGTCTCCAAACCCCCAGATTCCAGAGATTTCTCCACTATTAATATCACCCTTGAGCTCAGTTTTTCTAGCATCCCCTTTTTCAAATAAGTCTAGCTTTCCTGAAACAACAATTGAACCATTTGGCTCATAGTTGACTTGCAAAAGTTTTCTTAAATCATTTGATGGCTGAAAAAGACCTTCCCCTTCAAACGAGCCTTTGCAATTATCTAAAGTCAGAAGCTCTGATCCTTGAGGCACACGCTTTTGTTTATTATTTACATTAACAAAAAACCATTTGGCAACATATTCATTGTTAAATTCATTGTCTTTGCAGGCCTGATCCCTAATTATTTTTTTCTGAGCAATTTTGGCTTTTCTTTCATCCTTTTCTTTCTTGATATTAGCATCACGCTGCGCTTTATTAATGAGCTCAATTCTAAATGGGTGTCTTGGGTTTTTCGAGTCAACAATCCCTTCATTAATGTCGCCTACGAGCCAGACATATTTTTTATCTCCACGAAAATCTAAGTCCCCTTTGACAGTGATTTGACCATTTGTCTTATAGCTAATCGTCAAATCTTCCCTGAGCTCTTTAGAAGGCATAAAGTTTGATGCGCCAGCAAATTCACCACTGATAAACTCTCCCTTGCAGTCGTCTAGTGATAGGATTTCAATGCCTGTATTTTTATCATAAACAAACCATTTTGCAATGTACTCACCATTTAATGGACTGACCTTACATGATTTATCTTCTTTTTCTGCATCAATTTTCAATTGCTTCTTTTTTTCATGCCAGATACTATCTTTCTCTGTCATGATATTGGCATTGAAAACCTCAAACGGCTGAACTGTAAAATATGCACTGGTTCCTTCACTTACCAATATGTTGCTTGGTGTGTCAAAATCTGCAAGCCACTCAGGGTGCTTTTCTGTGACAAATCTTATTGACCAGTTTATAAAGTCTTCAGACATTGGAACAAATCCCAACTCATAGGCCTCTGCTAATTTAGCCTTGTCTTTAAAAAATGCATATTTACTTATATAATCTGCAGAACTACCAAATTCCTGAAATAAAAACTCATCATGAGTTTTGAAGGGTTTGTACCCACATGACGCAGCACCAATCCCTTTTTCTGCAATATGATTTGAAATGGTAATATCTTCATATTGTTTAAAGAGCATTTCATAGGCTTCCGCTACGGTTTTTCCATGCCTCGTTTCATAATCCAGAAGGTTAAAGTCAGCCAGCTTCAGCATCTCAACATTCATTGATAATAACTTACTGGTATCCCATGTATAACCTAGCGCTCTGCAGCCTTTTGCAGAAAGGGGCACAAAGAATCCCTCATCCTCAATCATACTCAGCGTGTAATCTAAGTCCCATAATCCCTTAGCCCAGAGCTCCTCATCTTGCATCACGATTGCTAGAGCAAGCTCTGCTGGAGCAAATCTAAACCTGAGACTGCCGCAATTATTGACTTTATGATTATCCGCACTAAGACTCATAGGATTCTTAATAGGACATAGCAATGGATTTCCATTTCCATCTCTATCTAAACGCTCTTTCATTGCTTTTTCTTTATAATAGTTTTCAACTATTCGTCGCTCATCCTCAGTGAAGTTAAATGCATCATAGTTAGTCGCATAAAACATCAAAAATGTAGAAGAGACGCCCCATAAGTTGTAATCACGTGGATTAAAGTTTTTTTCTCCTGAATCTTTATATACCCAGTAATCATCCTTTGATGACGCAATCTCTAAAAGCAGCTCTTGGTAAAGCTTTACTCCCTCCTCAAGATTAAGAGTAGCTGTTGTTGAGTAATAGTCAGCGCATCTTTTAAATGACCGCTCCTCTAGGGTAGGGGTTGTTGGAACTCTATATTCAACCAATATTCTCTTACAAACTTCTCTTGTAAGTAATTGGCCATCTGGATCCTGATTCCAAAGATAGCTCGTAAAGTTCCAATTATTAGCCATACGATTATTGCGATAGTCAAGAAAACGCTCGTAGTCTTTTATGATTCTATTATGAGATGGAAGTGGAACCTTAAGGAGCTCACTTTGCATAACGTGGTCATCCAACATTTCTTTCGCCTCATCAGCATAAAGAATGCCAGAATTATCTTCGAATTCTTCAGCTTTTTTATTACCACACTTAAACTCAAAGTAGGTACCGTCACTGGAGATGGTTTTTGTTGGCTCACTGCCATCAGGACATGATGAAGCAAATCCTTGGATTGAATAAAGAGATAAAACAAATATAAATAATACTTTTTTCATTGGACAGAAAGGAGGATTGATAGATAAAAAAATTTAATTATAGCTCAATTAGAAATTCAAATTTCGTTTGATGTGTGAGTGAGGGTGTATATATCTAAGATGACTAGAGTGGCTTCCTGGAGCCTCTAGTTTAATCTTCACCTATTTTATTAATCCCATTTACACCATTCGAATCCTGCCATCTTAGAATCATCAAATGATAGCCCGAATCCAGGACCTTCTGGCAATTTCAACTTTCCATTTTGAGGAACCATTCGTCCTGAACAGACCTCATCCAGCTTTTGTGCATGTTCAGGAAAATATTCAACTGGAGCAAGATTACGAATACCGGCAGCAAGATTAGCAGTTGCCGACAGACCCACAGTCATTGAGTTGTAATTATGTGGGGAGAACGTCACCATATGAGTATCTGCGATCGCTGCAATTTCGTGCATTTCCAATAGGCCACCTCCAAGGCAAATATCCGGGTTTATACATCCAAGCGCACCTTGAGCCAATATGTCAGCAAACCCATGTTTGTATCCTATAGATTCACCAGCCAAAAGGGGTTGTTGGATATGTTCACGCAACCATTTTAGTGTTGAAGTGTGATGAGGTGGGACAGGGTCTTCAACCCATGCGAGGTTAGTTGGCTCCAATTGTCGACAGATAGCGCGAAGCTGCTCAGGCATTACCCGGCGAACAAAATCAATCGCCAAGCCTATATCTGGTCCGATCGCATCACGGATGGCTTTCACTCGCGCAACACAATCAGCATCGTCTTTTGCATGCCACATAGGATAGAACTTAACTATATCAAATCCACTTTCAACATACTCCAGCGCCTTCTTTACCGTTTCCTCTGTTGTCCAAGAACGTTCCGTCCACATGTTTGCATATAATGGAATCTCATCACGGTATGCTCCACCTAATAATTGATACACTGGAGTGTCAAGAGACTTACCTAAGGTGTCCCACATTGCTAATTCTATTCCACTTGTTGCGCTCGCGACGTCCATACTAATAAATTGATTACTGAAATCTGCCATCGCATGTTTTGTAAAAGCACGAATATTTGATGCATCTTTGCCGAGTAAGGATCTGCCCAATGAATCAACCAAAGAGCAAATAGCATTTTCATGACCTGCAGAAACATAACATTCTCCCCACCCTGATAATCCACTTTCTGTTTCTATACGAACAATAATATTTGGCCTAAGCTTACACCAGCCATCTATCTGAGGGTCTTCTGGTATGAGGTATGACTTTACATCTGTTATTATAAGATTAGTTCGCATTGAGAAATATCCTTGAATGAATGATGAAAATATTTTTACTGTTCACGCTATGTCCTTTTCATAAACAATATATACACCAGCAATTGCCATTACTGCATGACTTGATGCTTTCTCAGATCCAGCTCTATCTACTTTATATATCTTTAGGTACATCAGCTATCCTTATTATAAGTTTTATTCTGTTGGAATGCGCCTTGCACGATTCGATCCATAACCATTGCTACGAACAAAATGGCGATGCCAGCTAAAAGCCCTGGACCTTTTGCAGCATATTGAAGTGCTTCCAGTATTTCTTTGCCCAGTCCACCGCCACCAATTAGCGAGATTATCACAACCATGGATAGACACATCAGGATGGTTTGGTTCACTCCCGTCATGATCGATGGCAAGGCAAGTGGGATTTCAACATCTTTGAGCAACTCAGTCTTTGAAGCGCCGAAAGCTACAGCTGACTCCTTTATGCTTTCAGGTACGCCTCTCATACCAAGAGCCGTTAGACGAATCACAGGTGGCATTCCAAAGATGATTGTCGCCAATATGCCTGGAGGATTTCCTGTGCCAAAGAATGCAATGATTGGGATCAAGTAGACAAAGGCAGGAAGAGTTTGCATCAGATCCAGAATCGGTTCGGCGGTCTTATAAGCACGGTGAGATTTACCAAACCAAATCCCAAGTGGAATACCCATCGTTACGCACAGCAGAACTGATGCCCCAACAAGTGCAACAGTCTCCATCGCAACTTCCCAATACCCAAGCAGCGCAATGTATGCCAACACTGAAGCAGTAAAGATTGCTACTCGGGCACCTGACAAGCGCCAGGCGGTAACAAAGATTACCAGCATCACGACAGGCCAAGGAGTGCCATTTAGGGCTAGTGTAAGGGTATCAAGCACAACCCGCACAATCGTAACAATCCCATCAAAAAAATCACCCCCCACAACCGCAGCCCGCTCGATATGGTTGTCCATCCAGCTTGCTAAACGCGAAAACAATGTGCCATTATCTTTCCCCAGAATGAACTCTGAAATACGCCGTTCTGGAAAACTATCAAGAAGGGTAAGTGATGAGTTTATAGTGAACTTGTAGACAGTCAGGGGACCGATTGCGCCCATCAAAATGGCCCCAAGGATTGTATTTCGCCATGAACGTCCGCTCTCAACTCCTTCGGGGTCAATCCGCCAGTTGGAATACTTCCTCTCATAGGCTTGGTTCGCCAGAAAACCTTGAATTAGCTTCAATACAATCAAGAGAGCAAAACCACTTACCATGATTGGAATGGCTTCAGCTTGGCCAGCTTCTGCTTGGGCAATGGATGTTTCTGCAGCGGATTTAATATTTTCCGCAATCTTAGTGAAGCGGTCTATATCTGTTTGTTCTGTAGAATCACGAGCCCGTTGCAATAGTTCTGCTGCGCGGTTTTGCTGCCGGGCAGCGCGTTCAAGCATGTCCGCTCCAGGATTACCCCAGAGACCACGACCAATTTGAACCCACGCAACCACCTCAAGAATGAGAAATGCCCAGAACAAGCTCCAAATCGCACGTGAGGCCGCCCACAATGGGCCAAATAAAGCAGCCATAAAATTAAATGTGTTGGGTATGAAAGCATTACTATTATGAATTTTCTTAAAAACCCTAACGTAGTAGTCACCATTCACTTGCGCGAAAGTGTAGATAGATCTCTTGAGTGCTATATGATCGACCTTAATATCAGATGCTGCAGTGATTTTTGGTTCAACACTCATTTTAGTCATTATTGCCTCCTTGAATTCCAAGTAGAAGGCGCTGCTTAGTAACGAAACCGACATCCTTAGCATCATCGGTTATAACAACTGGATGCTCACTCCTTGCTGCTAAATCAATGAGATGATCGAGATTCACTGATACATCAGCACGTGGTGCGCCAGTCAGATCTCCAATATTTTTCTCCAGTGGCTCCATGATCGAGCCTGCTTTGATCAGCTTAAGCTTTGAAATACCCTGAACGAATTCACGGACATAATCATCGGCAGGATTTGTGACGATGTCTTCAGGCGTCCCAATTTGAACGATAATACCGTCTTTCATTATTGCTATCCTGTGTCCGATCCGGATTGCCTCATCAAGGTCATGAGTGATAAAGAGAGTTGTCTTATGTAATTGATTCACAAGTGCTTTAAACTGATTCTGCATTTGTAAACGGATGAGTGGATCGAGTGCAGAAAAGGGTTCATCCATCAGCAGTAACTCTGGGTCTGATGCAAGTGCGCGGGCAATGCCCACACGCTGTTGCATTCCACCGGATAATTCCTCAGGAAGACGGTCTTCATACCCAGTTAATTCCACAAGACTAAGTACATGATCCGAAATAGCCCAGCGTTTAGATTTTGGTATCTTTTGAATTTTAAGCGGATAGGCGACATTATCACGAACAGAACGATGAGGCATTAGTGCCATATGCTGAAATACCATGCCAATCTGTTGTGCACGAACTTGACGCAACTCACGCTCACTCAGAAATTGGATATCTTGGCCCATTATTTCAATTTGGCCTGCTGTAGGCTCTATGAGACGATTGATATGGCGTACTAAAGTGGATTTTCCTGAACCAGAAAGACCCATAATACAGAAGACTTCACCACGTGATACTTCGAATGTAGCTCCCTGAACGGCCACAACACAGCCAAAACGATCTAGGACTTCGGACTTTCCAATTCCTTCAGATTTGACAGCAGCCATAGCCTCGTCAGCTCTGACTCCAAAAATCTTCCAGACATCAGTAAGTTTGACGACTATCTTACTCATGAAGAGTCCTTATCTAGAAATGTGAGACTGGACCGACCATGGTCAATCCAGTCATTTAACCATTATTATATCAGTCTGCGAACCAACTCAAAACTCTGTCTTCATTGGCTTCGATCCATTCAGCAGCAAAGACTTCGACATTTTTCTTATTAACTGCAACTTCAAATGCCATTAAGGAAAGCGCGTCTGCATCAAGAGACATATTAGCTAACATTGCTGCAGCTTGAGGAAAGTCACTTTCCAGAGATTTTGCATAGAATACATGAAGTGTCGAAGCAGGCCAAGCAACATCAGCATTAGAGTTTTCAAGCCAGTTAGGATCGTCTGTCGGCTGTATGATATTCCAACGTTCTGGATCATGTGGCGTTTCTTTCAACGTCGTTAGATCATGTAGGGCAAATATATAGTGTGGCCCATAACATTGACCAACCCAAGGCTCTCCCGCTTTAATAGCATTGGCAAGCTTTGCGTAGGCAATCGTCTCATCCATCTCTTCTAAGTCAAGAACCTGATCATACCCAATACTCTTAGCCCGAATACGTTCGATAGTTGTAGACGCCCATCCAGCGGCTCCAATCCATATTTCACCCCTACCATCGCCGTTAGTATCAAACAATGCGGCAATGTCTGGATTCGTCAAATCTTCGATAGAAGAAATGCCATTTTCTTCAGCAAAACCAGTGGGTACACAGACTGAAGTGAAACCTTGAACTTTGTTGGAGTTCATCGCTACACTACCCTTCTCTGTTACGAAAGTATCGTGAAGATTTTGTTGGTTAGGCATCCAAACTTCAGGGTGGACATGCACAGAACCCTGATCCATTCCTTCAAAAAAAATCGGATTTGTTCCAGACTGAAGTTCGACATCAAGCCCAAGATTTTGTTCAATAGCTAGTTTTAAGATGTTCGCAGTAGCATTGGCAGTTGGCCAGTTTGGAACACCAATAACCATATCTGCTGCGAGCACAGAAGTTGTACTCATTATTAGAGCGATTGCTCCGAGCACTGTGTTTTTAAAAATTTTCTTAATCATTTTCTCTCCTTTTTTTTATTAAAGATAACGTGCTTGATTACTTCTTGTGAAATTTTCATAGCGCATTAATCCCCAGGTAATTACCAACGAAGGCAATCAATTAATACAAGTTCGTATTAGTTCTATAATATAGAACTATATTCCATATTACGATACAAGTATTTTTGTTTTAACCTATTTAATTCATAATATCAAGCAATTTTTTGATAAATAATTGCTTTATTGTTTATTTCTCGTTAGTCTTTATGCGAGTCTTTATGCGTTTGGTTGCCAACTCAGCTCCATCATGGAAACTCCCAAACTAGCAATCTTAACGTTGATTAGTGCCATGAGAAATGATCCCTATTGATGGACGGGCTGCATTTTATCCAATCCCTCTTTCAACCTATCGAGTTCGAGTGCAGACATGGAAACAGACGTCGCTGCATCCGGGAAAGATCCATCCATCACCGCCAAGCGATATCCTGCCAACGCTTTTGCTCGTTCGGCCGACAGCTTTTTGCGAATAGAACCTACATCGCCGAATGCCTTGGCGTGACGCGGCGGATTATCGGTGTCGCCTGACAAGTCTGACATGTAAGACAGAATAATATCTCCTGACGAGCCCGCGCCTATGGTTACGAGGATCAGTTTGGTGTATTTTTTAATCTCTGCCAAAGCATCTTCGGCAACACATTCAACCTCTACAGAGTAGGCACCAGCCTCCTCCATGCGGCGAAAATCCTGCAGAAGACTCAGCGCTTCTGTTGCTGTCTTGCCGACAGTTCGAAGCCCCCCAAACTGCGTGGAGCGGGCCGGGATCAAGCCAGTATGTCCCTGCACGCTGATCCCTTCACGCGCAATACGCTCTATCGTTGTCAGGCCGCGAGGTGTATAAATTGCGTCTGCGCCTTTCACCATTGTATCTATGGCGCCACCAAGTGCTTCATCTTCAGTCACATATTGGCGCATATTTTGGTGTGCTGTAATAAATATATGAGGAGCAGCAGCGCGAATACTCTCGGTCAACTTGGTTTCTATGGTGAGCGTGTCAATTTGTTGGTTAGCTGCAGCGACTGCCTCTTCTGGATCAATTGCTGTCACTTGCGTCATCCGTTTACCAACAGCCTTGTTCTTAAACAAACATTCGACGGTCAAGTTACGTTTAGCGGGCTGGCCGCCATAAGTGTAGATATGTTTCATAAAAAGCTCCTATTTGCGGAAAAGATCAATTTCTTGCCAGCCCTGGGTGCGGCCTCACAGCCATAATGGAAACTCCCAAACTAGAAATCTTAGGGCATTTTAGTTGTTCCGAAGTTTCATTCAAAATAGAGATAATGCGACTGGTGATAGAAATTAAAAACATCAACTAATTTTTTTTATTGCCCACCATGGACTTTTCAAAGTTGGAGGCATTTTCCATGAAGTGAAAATTTGCCTTGAATGGCTCTAGCTGAGGCCTACCTAAAATAAAGTCTGCTGCCCGTGCGGCAATCATCTGGGTCGGCGCGTTAAGATTTGCGCTAGTAATTCTGGGCATAATGGACGCATCAACAACACGCAGTCCATTGATTCCATGCACCCGCATTTCTTCATCTACTACGGCATCTGCATCCATGCCCATGCGACAGGTACAGGAGGGATGGTAATCCGTCGATACATTAGCTTTGATGTAGTTGAGAAGTTCAGCATCCGTTGTAAGATCAGGGCCTGGATAGATCTCTTCACCACGATAGGGATCAAAGGCTTTTTGGGCAATGATTTCCCGTGTTCTACGAATTCCTTGGATTAATCTTTGCCGATCATCTTCGGTTTCCAGGTAATTGAAAAACATTTTTGGCTTGTCAGCTGGATTTGCAGATCGCAATTCGATATGGCCAACGCTAGTTGGTCGGGATTGATCTACATGGACAGTAAAGGCTTGATCAAGGGATATACCATTATTTTTCATAAAATTGAACCCAGCAGGACCGAATTGAATCTCGATATCTGGGTAGTCCATCTTGTGACTGCTCCGGATTAGGCCTCCAGCCTCCCAAAATACCGAAGCTGCTGGACCGCGGCGTGTGAATAACCATTTGGTACCAGCCATGGCAAAATTTACGGGATGAAGTGCTCGATGGATAGCCATCGATTTGGTGCATGCATATTTAACCAGCACAGTCGGGTGATCTTGCAAATTTTGCCCAACACCTGGTAAATCTAATTTAACCTCAATACCATGTTTACAAAGGTGATCTGCCGGCCCAATACCCGACATCATCAATATTTGTGGTGAGTTAATCGCGCCACCTGAGAGTATGATTTCATGGCTTGCTTCGACCCTATTGAGATTTCCGTCATGGGTGTATTCTATTCCTGTTGCACGGTCACCTTCGATAGTAATTTTTTGCACTGTGGCTCCCGTAACTAATGTGCAGTTCTTCCTTCGCAGTGCAGGGTAGAGATGGGCAACAGCTGCACTGCAACGCCGACCATTTCGTGTGGTGCTATCAAATCGGGCTATGCCCTCCGGTTTGTAGCCGTTTAGGTCCTCAGAGTAGCCATGATCTGATTGCGCACCTGCATCCACAAACGCTTCAAATAATGGTGACTCAAGTTTACCTTTGGTTGTATTAAGAGGACCCGATCCTCCTCGCCAGTCATCAGCACCTCGGTCACTGGTTTCACCTGCCTTAAAGTAAGGTAGACATTGAGCATAACTCCATTTTGGCAGATTGAAATCATTTCCCCATCGATCATAATCTAAGGGATGACCACGCATGTATACCATAGAATTGATCGATGAAGACCCACCAATAACCTTACCACGCGGCATTTCAATGCTACGATTGGAAGTCTCTGGTTCACCTTCAGTCATGAAGTTCCAATTGAGTTTTGGATTTTTAAAGACCTTGAAAACTGCCGCTGGAATATGGATCAAGGGGTTGCGATCCATTGGCCCAGCTTCAAGTACCAGGACAGAATAGGTACCATCTTCGCTCAGCCGATTTGCCAATACGCAGCCAGCCGAGCCAGCACCAACAATGATGTAGTCGTATATTTTATTTGCTTTAACTTCAAGTGGGGTGTTTTTCATTTATCTGCTTTCGAAATATCCAAGTATTCTTAACATTTTTCAGTTAACTTATTCTCGGAAGTTTAATGTTCTTTAACGAGGACGCTTTAAAATACGTTCAGTAGCTTCAGTTGTCCCATCATTAAAAGTGCCGAACCACTTGTCCCATGGCATCTCATTGGAAGCGAAGTTGCAGTTGAAATGACGGTGGTGAAGCTGGTGAAAGAAATTACCAAGACCAAACCAATTTTTCCCTTTAAACTCTAGACCTTCATAGCCACAATGCTCTGCAATTGGGTTGAGTGACAAGAGATACAGATGAAACAACACGTGGACTGGACTCGATGGAACAAAAACATGGATGATGATACTTGAGAAATAGATTAAATGTTCAATCGGATGCATCGACAAACCACTCCAGGGTCCGGTAACGATATTACGGTGGTGTACCGAATGAGAAATACGATAAAGTGGAGGCCAATGAAGCATTCTGTGAGTCCAATAAAAATGAATAGACGACCATAATGGAATAAGTACAAATAGAGCTACAAACCACACTGGGTTCTGAGACCATTCCAGCGTCGGCAGTAAATCATTGGAAAAACCCCATAAATAGATAGTTTCATAAGCTGTCCAGATCGTCACACCACTCATAATCGTCCAGAACATATTGTCCAGTAGTTGTCGGCTAAAGGTAAAGTTTACATTTTTTGACATTTTTTTTAGATCCATTTTTTCATAACGTAAACTTAAACCTTGCCGATTGAACGTATAAAAATAGAGATGCATAATAGTAGCGATGACTGTAACTAAAATAAGGTTTCGCAAGTAAACAAATAGGACCCAGCTTGTGCTTAGGGTTTTCATTTGCTCAACAGGTGGCATAAGTAAAATCCAGGTTCCGAATGCAAGCAAGAGCCATAGCATTCTTTCAGAAGGCACAAGCCATGATTTCACAATCCACGTAATTGACTTCAGAAACTTCGGTGGCCATAAAAAGACACTTGAAGTCTTAATCGGCAGTTCTGGATGATAGTTCCAGATTGGATTGGTCTGCTTTTTATTCATAATTTTATAATCCAAGCAATTGACATAGGTCTAACTAAATTTGCACTAAAATGTTCTATATTATAGAATTAATTTCTATAATATGGGATTATAGGCATAACAAATCTTTTTTGTCAAGATACTTTAATTAAAAATTTAAAGAAAAAAGGATTAATCGAAAACCCAACCAAGATTTTCTGAAATACGATGAGTTGAAGCCTTAAGTTCATCGGCCCAATCTCTTACATGATGTGGTTTCATTCGCTCGGTCACGCCCCAAATGCATAGTGCTGCCACAACTTCACCATGGTGATTAAAAATTGGGGCTCCGATGGCCGATGTTTGCATAAATTCCTCACCTTCACACAAAGCCAAACTATCTCGTTTGACATCCTTCAGCTGGGCTTTGAAGACCTCACGATCCGTAATCGTTTTCAGCGTGAATTGCTCAAAAGTAAGCTTATCTATAAGCTCATCCTGCTGCTTTTTACTCATGAAGGCTGTTAATACTTTGCCGCCAGCTGTGCAATGCACCATAGCATGTTCGCCCATCTTTGCTGCATAAGGAACCTGATATGGATGAATTGCGCTTAGGATTATGACTTGATAACCAGCCATACCCATTAGGCAAACATTGTGGCCACAGCTTTCACAAAGCTTTTCAAGCTCATCTGAGGATTCTCGCTGAAGATCACTATTTATCCACGACTTTCTTGCCCACTCTCTCAAACGATTGCCAAGTCCATAGGTCTTATAGCTTTGATCATAGTAAATTAAACCTTCATATTGCAAAATCGATAGAAGTCGGTGTGTAGAACTCTTTGCTAAACCTGATTTTGAGAGAATTTCACTAAAATTCATTGGCCCAGAACTGGATGCAAGGATATCAACAATTCTCATAGATTTTGAGATTATTGAGCTTTTATTTTGCAGTTTGTTCTCAAGGTCTTTCATTGGGTTTCACGATAAAGGTAATAGTGATATTTTACTCTATAAATTATGAAAAGCTGAGATGAACCTGAGAACAGTTAAGTACTTGTGCCAGTTCCAGCTACTAACTCAATTACAGTTGGAGCAAGGTTTTCAACTGGACTAACCCATAACTCTTGTAACTTGAGACGAGGATAGGTGTACTTAGCTATTTCTTTGTAACAGTTAATCCTTTGGTCTAAGCTTGCCTCATCAGATTCGGCTATCTCAATAAGCCTCTGGATTGGATTGATGTCCAAATTTCGTTTGATGTGTGAGGGAGGTTATATTAATTAAGTGCGCAAACTTGTTTTCACCGCTACTGGTTCTTTCTTTACTCCCTCTCGAATAAAAACAAAGAGTCCACTTGCAGTAATGAGAAGCATTCCTAGTATTGAATAAATATCAGGTATCTCGCTAAAAATAAAGTAACCACTTCCAATAGCAAATATCAACATAATATACTCAAAAGGTGCAATAACTGGGGGTGAGCCAATTCGGTATGCAGATGTAAGTAGAAGCATTCCAGCACTTCCAACAGCTGCAATACTAAGAAGCATTACAAGTACTGAATTGCTGTAAATTGACCAATCTCTTATAAGGTATTCTAGGCTTTTAGCCTGAGAGGGTTCAAATTCGATTAACGGAATTATCAACCAAGCACCAAAAGCAAGTACAACACTTCCTCCATATAGATGAAGCATCTGTTGGAAAATGCTATCTTTTTCGCTTGTATATTTAGCAATCATCATTGATACTGAGTATGTAAAAGCAGTAATTATAGGCAGTAAAGTAAAGTAATTAAATCCTTTAGGGCTTGGTTTAACAATAAGTAAAACACCAATAAAACCGACAATAACGGCACAAATACGGTAGAAACCAACTTCTGACTTAAACATAAACTTTGATAATATTGTTATAAATAATGGCGTCACAAAGAATAAGCTCGTTGCCTCTGCAAACTCCATTTTTGCCAACGCAAAATAGAAACATAAAAAACCTATAAAAAATAGCAAGACTCTAGTGATGGCAAGAATTGGAAACGATGAACTGAAGTCGATACGACGCTTAGTTAATTTAAGAAAAATAATAAGTATGATGCTGCCAACCACTCCACGAATAAACATTATTTGAGTCAAAGAAGCATAATCGGCAAGCTGACGAACTAAAACGTCCTGAATGCTGAAGAAAAACATTCCTATCAAGATAAAAGAAATTCCCTGTTTATCGTTACTCATATTAATCTCCTAAATTTACTGCCAATTGAAGAGACTCTTCTTTTGAGCAAGGATTAATTTTTTTGTGATTATAAGCCTATTTTGGTCGGACGAGAGGATTTGAATCCTCTCTGATGTGTGAGGGAGGGTTTATACATCTATCTCTGATGTCGAGAGGGGCTCCCCCCGTACCTTCAAAGTCAGTATATATATGCGAGGGATGGTAGATTTTTCTACCTATATGGAATATTAATTTTAAATAGTTCTAAATAACCTTTATTATTCATATAAAATCTTTTTGAGTGGGTGAGCCAACCGACCACTAAAAAAGCGGGGGACTCGACTGATACTGCAAGCAGCGAGTAACAAATCAATACAGTCCAAATGCTTCTTAGCAATTGGGCGTAGCGCTACAGAGTGGATTCTGATTGACGCTGGCACCAATCAATAAATAAACCATAGTTACTGATAAATTTATCTATCAGTTAAATTAATAATAACAAGAAGCTATAAATTTTTGCTTAAAAAGGATATATATGCAAAAACCAAACGCAACAATAACCACGATTGCATTAAGCGCAGTCTTCACAATGTCACTCGGATTATCTATAAGTGTAAATGCAGACGATTCAGAGCAGATTAAGTCATCACTCATGAGCAGGATGACAAGCTCTGCAAGTTCTTTTGTCTCAACTGGAATAGGAGCACTTTTAAGCCCAAACTTTGATACTGTTGAGGTCAGTACGAATCTCAAAGAGGGAGACTCTTCAGTAGACATTGGAGTTCTTAAAGCCTATGGGGATAACCCTAACTCATTCCTTTTTAATCAAATCAACCTTAATCGATATGATGACCGTACCACCTTAAATCTAGGTTTAGGTTATAGAAGGCTTAATGAAGATGAAACATGGATGACTGGTGTTAACGCATTTTATGACCATGAATTCCCAGATGATCATA
>Ga0213868_10001998_pt1 | contig 19647 bp, 13 predicted proteins | sample PICome_9_FD_160087 | JGI IMG/M metagenome (GOLD analysis project Ga0213868, IMG submission 160087) | Coastal seawater microbial communities near Pivers Island, North Carolina, United States - PICO127 | ecosystem: Environmental > Aquatic > Marine > Coastal | place: USA: North Carolina...
TATAAAACTATACAGTCGACGACTACAGCAAGCTGCCTACTGCCCCGCATGTTGATACCATATAACTACTCTAGCTAGAGAGTTAGTAACTAGAGAACTATTATAAATATTATTGGACGCCGAATCGTTACCACCGACAATACTCGGACGCCGAATCGTTATCGTTACCACCGACCGACCAAGCTTTCCGCCGCTGGTAACAACTTCAATATGCCTATAACAATGCTGTTAAATGCTAATTGCCGATGATGCTAATTGCTGATGTATTATTGCTGATGTAATAGATAATAGATAGTATATATAGCATAGCATTTTAATACTAGTTAAAGTCATATTTAAAGTCATATTTAAAAACATCCCGAAACATCGATTTTTGAAAAAAGCAAATGGAAACCGCAACTTTGCCCTATATATTGCATGCCGACTTGTGACCACATCTCGACTACTCTGCGCATATCACGATATACTTGTGACCACCACATCTCGTCTAAGAGTAGCCATGCGCATATCATGATAACCATAGTAGCCCTGCGCATATCACGATATTGTGGTCACCGTCCTGACACAGTAATTATAATAAAAAATATATATAACTAATATATTTCAAAAGTTAGTTTAGTCACCTTTACAAAACATCGATTTTTGTAGAAATCAAATGGAAACCGCAACTTTGCCATATATAGTCCCCGACTGTGCCAATGACTGTGCCAATGACAGGTAAAGAAGCCAAATAGATCTCATAAATTACTAAGTTGACCTTTATAGATCATCTGTCTAGTAGGAGTATCATCGTCAAGTACAACAGTGACATCGTCTCTGACACGTGTCACAGATCCAAATATCGAACACGATGGCATCGGTTACTTTTGAGAAAAATCCAAATGAACACTTCGATATCTTTGAACAGGGAGACCAAGATTAGATTTTTGAGTTTACTGAATCAGATGGAATAGACTTTATGTCATAGAAGAAGTTGATAATCATCAAAATCTGCTTCGTGATGAAAGACATGATGTAAATGAAAATGATTCAGATGATGTGCTAAGCAACTTGGACCGAAGAGTGGGGAAAATGCGCATATTAGCGATATGTTACATTATCGTCAGGACGTCGTGCATCGCATAGTAAGATCTCTTAAAAATACTTAGAGTTAATGTTTGATATTAGAATTAGTAGATTCACATTCGATCGTCAATAGTCAAGTATCTTGCCTTCTCTCGCGAAAATCCTACTTTTAATTTCTCCGCAATGTCAACTAACATTCCATATGCATCTATACATTGACATTCAACCCCCGAAGGGGATACTAGTTGATTGTTGATTATAAGATATCGACCTTCTTTGCATACATGACAAAGCAAGACGGAGAAGATTGATGAAATCTTGCCAAATGATATTCCAAACTTGAAGTAAACGTATATTATTAGTTTATTGATAATAGTGAAGCAAGTTGATAATGATTCTTCGTTCAAAGATGAACATGACACATACTTTAATATACGATGGAAAGGTGAAGACCTGAAAATCCATGGTTACAGAGACAAGCGAATCGCCGTTTACCTTATTACCGACACTAGTCGATATTACAGTCGATAAAATTCCGAATACGCATGAAATAACTTGGGCACTCGGCACTTCCCTTACGGAACTTCCGAATCTGCCTTCGCACAATCTTTAATACCGTTATCTTCAATAAGATACATACGTTATTCACCACTAATACTTTATTAACTATTAGGTAAGTCTAGAGCAAACGTCTCTGCCTTGCCGATAGAAATCAGCAACGTCTTTGTTGAACAAACAGGTTGTTTTTCTCGTTCTCTTGCTTCTTCGTACATCTACTATTCTTTTAGACTTTAACCTTGTTGCAACATTCTTACATTCCTTTACCATCTAATTCAGATCCTAAAGATATTCATATGGTGCAGCTGCGACCGCGTCAAAACATAAAACGTAGCATCAGAAGCAGTACTATGCTCCAAATATTAGCAATTTGCCTAAAGACGAGGAACCGTCGTCGGACTCTATATTTTCTTGTAGCACTGATGCTGCTGTTTGTTTTTTGCACAGCATCTTTACGTCAAAAACTGGTGGTCCGTGATATTTTTGGTTTGATGCACAGTTTGAATGGTGATTCATTGGTAGACATAACATGGCAGGTATGGCTACTTAGTATTTTTACTTACATATCTTACTCATAGTACCAGTGTATCTTGTTTTTAAAAAATCTCTCATATATTTGCACAACTTCTTTTTGGTTGGAAACAGTGCAAGTGCGAGTAAGTTTGCACAATAAGATCATACAAAACTTTTGAAAACTCTCTTTGGTGATCACTTCATATTTTTTTATTTTCATCTTTCTAACATTCAAATGAAAGCTCTCAGTTTTCTACAGCATATACTACTCAGGAAAAGAATGTGGAGAACAATTCATATGTCATTAAAAGTGAAGAATGGCTACGAGATCTATCTAATCGTCTGCATATTGATTTCCAGCCAGTAGATCCAAATGAATTTCAAGAGTGGGTCCGTCCTGGTCCTGTTCAACGATACAGTGGCCCCCTACCATACAAGAGTACCGGTTACGATCCAGTTTGTGGTGAAGGAGACACCTTTGTTTCCAAATCACCGTGGTTTCGGGATTCCCTCAGGGCAAAAAAATGTGAAACTATGCCACGTGAGCGTTCATTGGCGTTTGTATTGGCCAATTTATTGCCACACTTCAAACAAGCAATAAATATCATGGAGAGCTCACCTAACTCATTTGGTTTAAGCAAGAAGCTTAGAGATATGTTTGGACCAGACCGTTACACTGGAACACAGTACTCTGCGTCAGTACCTTGTGGAGCAGGACTAACACGAATGAATACCGAAACTTCTCTTGACTTGGAGAATCAGATTTGTGTACCAGACAACTCATTTGATATTGTCATATCACAGGATGTCTTTGAGCACATCTACAACCCTGCCAAGGCATTTAAAGAAATTGCTAGAACTTTAAAACCTGGTGGCTTCCACATCTTCACAGTGCCGATTACTTCCAAGAACTTTGGAAGCTTCATTTTCGCTGAAAGAGTCGATGATGCCCCACCAAGCCCACATGGAATGACAGTCAAATTGCACGCACCGCCTGAAATACATGGTAACCCAATGGGGGAAGGCGGCTCTTTACTTACTCGTCAGTGGGGCTATGACATTGTTGACTTTATTCGAGAAAACTCGGGTCTTGAGACAACTGTGGTATACGTGGATAGTCAAGAACTAGGTATCACAGATGCTGAATACCGTGACGTATTAATCAGTAGGAAAGAAGGAGTTAACAATGCGTTTCCAGACATATGGACGACACTAGATAGCATGCAATGCGGCCATCATATGCTCACGTGTACTACTTCTACAGATCGAAATACTTTTCAAATAATGCAATAGTAGTGGTGAAAAAGGATTAGGTCTTTGTTATTTCATTTGAGTGCTTTGTTTTGAATGCAGCAAGAACAACTGCATTTTTTTACGAAGGAGAGGGTAGAGGCACTCCATCATGAATATAAGTTTCATCGTCAGCGTCAATATACCTCACTGGACAACAATGTGGTGCTGCTTGCATGACTTCAATAAGTGCATAACCGTATTTTTTTCTTATTGTGAAGACTTATTGGAACTTGTTGGTCCCTTCATCATACATGTTTTTGGTTGTTGTTTCTGCTGTTGTGACAGTATTAACTTCCAATGGGGTAGTCAAGGAGCTGCAGTGCCTAAGGTGAGATCACCAGTGTGACCTTTTATATGCATTAATATTTTAAGTAGTCCTATCGATCCTTCCACCTCGACGATTGGCTTTGAACCTCTCTCTTCGTTCGACTCGGCTTCACCATTGATAAGTGGTCACTGGTTTCTAGCTGATCTCCTTCAGTTTAGAGATCGATACGGATGGAGGTTGAGGGGTCTAGAGGCTGATTGATCCATGTAGGCAGACCAGACAATCTGTCCAGTTCTTTGATCAGTCTGACCAGCGGAAAGGTCACCTTCACTCCCAATCAGGCGGGAAGATCGCATCTTTTTTGAAAAGGAACATCCTTTCTTTAGATTGCTCTATCTGAACAAAATGATATAGAATATTGATATTCTTTTAAAATTTATATCTCTTTATAAAAAAGGAATCAATCCAATCACTCTCCTTCTTATTCCAATTTAAACTTTGATTCTTTGTACCTCCAAAATTGCAATTCAACATCCTCTGTCTTTTTCCAATATGCTGACAAATTATCAATGGGAATGATTTCAGGATTGATTCCATGCACTTTAAAAAAATCTTCACACGCCGTTTTAGATGGGAAACCAAACCAATCATCCATAATAACATAACCTCCAATGCTTAGCTTATCATACAAGTTGTACAGGACATCCACAGTGGACTCGTACATGTCACCCTAAGTGTCGAAAAAAGGAACGCTGAGTGGTTGGGGGGTTAAACTAGGAGTAATACATTTCAATTCATAACAGGAATACTTACATCAAGTCTCATAATGGAAAGTGACTGGATATGCTTGGACAAAACAGGCATAGTTTCATTAAAGAATCCTTTTGCGAAAACGACATTCGAATCCAACAAGTTATACTTGATGAAATTATTTGCAACTGTATCTGAAGATACCTCCAAGTATGGAGTGTTGTCCCAATTCTTATCGCCTTTATCAAGACTTCTATCCCCAGGAGGCAAGCCATGAAACGAATCACATACATACGACAAGCGAGTAGAACCCGGCTCCAATACGCTGAGTACAGCTTTTGCAAAGACACTGGAACCACCTCGCCAAACTCCAGTTTCAATATAATCCCCTTTGATGTCATTTTTTATTACATCCTTCAAGAGATTATAAACATTATCAATCCTGTCCCATCCAGTCATGGTGTCACCACTATAAGTCCAATCATCTCCCTTCATGCGTTTGTCTTTGTTGAAAGGAGTTGTGGGATGAACTTTTTTGGATATCATCGGTTTGACAGATAATTCAGCCCTGTTGAAGCTACTCGCGGATACAAAACTTTTGATCATTTCAAGATACATCAAGATAGCATGATCTTTTGCATTTTGTACGCCATCAATATTAGTTTTCTTGACCATGGAGTCAACCCATGTGATTCGTTCTTCGAAGGTGGCAAGAAAAGCATGTGGAGATGCCAGCAGAATTGGGTTCTTTTTGCTTTCGTCCATATGAAGTAGTGGCTGGAAAATTTCAAATTTCTCGCCCTTGATTGGCATGGGGAAAGGAGAGGAAGTGTTTGGTTTCACATCTGATGTTTGGAAGCCACCCATACCAGCACTGCTAGTTGCAGCCGTGCTGGCACTGATCAGGTTATCAGCTGGGTTGCGGATATCAGATGATAGTAGAGCAAGGAGAGACTTTTTGATTTCTTCCATACTCTTGGACATACCTGAAACCTGTTCCATAAGCTGATTATGGTCATGTTCTTTGTACATTTGAGACAGTGACAATTGTTCCGAAGTTGTGATGGCAGAATCCTGCAGGACGTTATACTGGTAATCTCCCCTTTGGTGCTGCAGCTCCTTGACTACTCCATTGGAAGTTAATACTGTTACAACAGCAGAAAATATGACCAGAACAAGTACTCCGATAGGAAGTAATGATTTATAACGAACAGAAACAGGATTTGTCTTCCTCATGCTATTCTTCGGATAGATTGTGTAAAGTTGTAAAGAGCTTTACTTCAGTGCTTCTTGTCCGTTGACCATTTTGCCTCTTGCTGGTTTGAGCTGTTTTTTAGTTTGCCGGGAATAAAAGGAGTGAAAAACCGACTTCATAAGCCTCACTATGCCCTCTAGTCCAAGCCCTCGAATTTTATTAAAAAAATGTGGATTGATTCATTTTCATGCATTCGAGCAAGATAGTAAGTACGCCGCCATCTACTTAGTAAACTTGTTCGATACACTATGTGATTCAGGTCTTTCCTTTTAATTCTAAATATGTTCTATAGATAACATGAAAAATTTAGCTATCTATATACTTATCAATGATACTTATCTGTAACAAAGTACCGAAACATGTCATTTACATACAATACTTTACGTCGAATATCTCTAGTATAATAATTACGTAAAGTTGTGTGTCCCTTCCTCACAAAAACTTATAAAAAAGACTTGATACTCCTTTTTTATGTAATAATTATGCAGTAGTAGTATCATAAAGATAACATGAACCAACAACAACACGAATCACAACAAGAACCATCAGGGTCTAATAATACCAAGAACAGTTCCGAGACTGCTGCTGATTTCAACTTCTTAATTCAAAACGATGACGATCCTTATGCGATATTGAATGTGTCCCAAAATGCCAACCTGGAAGAGATACAAAAATCATATAAGTTACTGTCTCGATCCTTTCATCCGGACAAACAACCACCTGGTCCACAAAGAGAAGCAGCGCAGAAATACTTTATTCAACTGAAAGGAAGTTATGACATACTCGTGGACCCAGTACTTAAACTGGCTTATGATGACCATGGAAAGGATGGTGTACTGTTTCTGAAAAAGGCCACGTCTCTTTACCAAGAGATACAGGACTTGATACAATCACATTCGTATTTGTCATCGTCGTCATCATTGACCTCCAAAGAGGACAAAGTGTTGTGGTTGCAGATCCGACAATTATTGACTGAATCGATACAATATTATTACTTTCATACCATGGGAACCAAGTATCAAGGAACACAACAACAAAAAACATGTGACACAACAAATATCAAACTTACACAGATGCAGAAACCTGAAACATCTGCAGAAATCAAAATCAAATGTTCTACCACACATTCTACTTTTCTTGGAGAAGGTGGTTCAGATATTTCATCCCATCCCATCGAAGTGGAATCAGTTCATATGTCTGTCAATCTCTTAAACCCATCGCAATCATCATCGTCGTCGTCAAACGGAAATCATGGCAATGGTACAGGAATCATTCATCATAAAAGTCTTACGTTTGGTGCACATACAGGTCTAGTTGCCAATGGACATGGAAATTATTATGGTGGACAAATATCGATGCAATGTGAACCTATACAAAATACAGATATGACAGTAGATGTACAATTTGGACCATCCATGGAGGATGTCAAACTTACCATGGGGACGACTCGTATCATGTCCTCCTCTAGAACATTTGTATCTTCGACTTGGTCCACACCCTTATTTTCACCATCTCCTTTATCGTCATCCAAACAAAGTGCTTCCGTACTTACATTTACAACTCATAGATCTTTGTTTCAAGACACCTATCATGGATTGTTTCTCATGGGCGTCACACAGAAATTCCAATTTCTGTATGGTTTACTTCAATGTTCAACCAATCATCCTGATCAAAAGACAAAGTATACGGCAAAACTCAATACGGGTATGAATTACACACCATTACAATTCATAGCTGAACATACATTTCAAGATGAACACAAGGGAAAATTTACGATTGGATTTGGTACGAGAGGATTCGATTTACAAGCCATTCTATCAAGATATATATCGAAATATTGTAAATTGAGTTTAGGAGTGCATCACGTATCGTCCAAAGGACTGACGTGGTTATTCCAATTGCAAAGAGATACGCTCCAGTTTACAGTTCCAATATTTATATCATCCTCTTTAAGTCCAGCATATGCAGTGAAAACCATGTATTCGGGACTATTTCTAGGTTTATTAGATGCTTCGATTGGTGACTATTTAAATACGGATAATATATTGTACGAACTAAGACAACGTCGCAATAAAAATGAAAAACAAGATGAAACGACTTCCGAAGCTTTGAAAAGAGAAGACATGTTGTTGGACCGTGAGAAAATGAAACGGGAGGCCATACAGCAAATGAAATTGATGAAAGGGCCTGCAGATATGAAGCGGAAGACAGAAGAAGATAAAAATGGTTTGGTAATTTTGAACGCTATTTATTCTATATCAGATGGAGACTCAATCAATGTCACAGACTGTCTCATGTTTTGGGTAGTACATTCCTCATTACGATTGCCATCTATGCCGAAGAGTAACATGTTAGGATTTTACGATGTAAGACAGCAATCGAAATCTGTATTGGAGAATGATGACTTCCATTTCAGTTTCAGTCCCACCATGGTCTTTCTTCGAAACCTGTGGAAGAGGTTCAAACTCTGGGAAAAGGCACACGATGGTATAAATAAAAAGTATGCTGAGAGTTCCACCACTACACCTACTTTATATGTAAGATACAGATTTGGAGGATCACTTTTCGAAATCACGATCAACGACGAAGACATGCTCACTCTTCCATCAAAGAATGCAACTAGATTAGGTGGATCAAATGTGAAATAAATTGTATCTAACGTTCTACTGTGATTTTGAAACAAAATTTACTTTTTAAAAATGACAAATCGTTTACCTCCGCCACCGGCGAGAGATGATAGTTGCATGACTAAACGTCGGAAATGCACAAGACTCATCAACAAATTTTTCGATTTATTTTTTTCAAAGCAATCCTCAAGAATCTCGTACGCTGTTTCTTCCTGGAGTGATATTGATGTAGGGTTGTGTTCCTGTGTCGAAAACCACGTGTTGAATATATGAATAGTTTGGTTGAGCTCAGAAAAGGAGACTTGCATTTTAATTACCCTTGGGGCTTCATCGTATTCCCTTTGTGTTAAACATTCGATAGCACCAACATTTCTTTCACTACTAGTTTGTGGAGATGCAGAACTATTGCTTGTATCTCTGGTGACTGAGCCAGTTGTTTCCACTAACAACGGAGCTAATGCGGGACGAATTTTCCTTGCACTCAGTTGTCCCAACAATTTTTCCTTTTGATCTGGCATGTATTTCTCAATCCATGCAGCCGCAAGGGGTGTTCGAACATGGGCCTTTTGAGAAGACCCATAGGGCGAATTTTGTTCGTTCATACCATTCTGAGATATAGGGGTAGAACAGCACGGCTTCTTGACATTCGATATGACAATAAGAGTAGCATCGGTGTGACCGATATCTTGTCCTTGATGGCTGATACATGATTCAAAAGTTCCAACAGATCCGTTATCCATTTCATTATTTGGATCGCAAGAAAACATGTCTTTTTCATTGGTACTAATGGTAGGCGTTGCAGAACTTGATTTTGGAAAATTATTGTCATGACCTCCTTGAGTGGAACTGATATAATTCATATTCTTGCTAATGCTAAATAATTGTGAAGATATTAATGGAATTCTTGTTGAGGGTTCACTACTATCGTAATCGTCGTCGGCGTCGTTGTCCTCATTCGTACTAGGTTCCAACGAACTGTCAGATGATCTTACACGAGCTCTAATCCTCGTTTCATTGCCAGATGAAAATTGATCACCGTCGGCTGCGTAGTTGTCGCCAGCAACACTTTCATAGACGTCCTCGTCTATACTGGATTCAAAGGAACTTTCGTTGCATCGCGTTTGGTTAAGTTTCATCAATGTTAGTCCAGATTCAGACAGCAATGGAGTGTCATTTTCATCCTCGCTACAATTTATTGTATACGATGCTTCATTTCCAGTATCATCATCGTGCATTGCAATCGATACAACGGATTCATTTTGCTCATGATCCTTAGCGGAAACGTTCAACTCCGTGGTATTATTCACTTGAATGATTGCGTTGCTTTTCGTATTTGAAAAAGTTGGTTGTTGATGGACAGTCTTCAAAATAGGAGATGGGATAGATCCCTTTTCCACATCATTTGCAATCGGACTAACTCTGCCAATTGTACCACTGTTGAGGATTTGAACTTGATATTTATCCAAAGGAGAAGTTAGTTTCTCGTTATCATCTGGAACACTTCCTACCACTCCAAACACTTGATCTTCCAACGTTTTACGATCACAAATGACTGTAGGATCAAGTGATTCTTCTTCCTCCTCTTCAGAGGTACAATCATCATCACTATCATCATCACTTTCCAGTGCTTTTTTCTCTCCCTTGTAAATGATTGGATCTTCAACACTCAAATCTTCAAAGGACACAAGTAATTCTGCTGTATCATCTCCTATGGAATCATCCAATTGTAATGCATCCACTTCAGAGCATGAGGACGACGACGAGGAATAAGATGCATTTTCTTTCATGTCATTCGAATCTCGTTCATTCATCATAGTTTCAATGAACGCCTTGGATGAATCGTTTGGAAAAGAGTATCTGTTGTATACGTACATTACGTCGAGTGAGTGATCAACAGAATAGTATATATGATTCAATGAATCATGCGATATCATGCTTAACATCAAAAGAACGTATATAACATTGTAAACAACCAAATCTTACCTCGATGGACTGATAGGACGATCAGAGCGAGTCGTTGGAGTAGATAATAACGTGTTTGCACTTTGTTCATGTAATGAATCATTCCAACTGTCAGGTGCATCGCTCGTAGTACGATGGGTAGTATTATTCCTACATATATTCACGATTTGGCTTCTACTTGCTGGTTGTGTAGTGAAACTCCTACTACTAGTGTTCATATCGTCTTCCTCTTCCTCTTCGGAAAGTCGTTTCAACGGTTCTCCTACTTTATCAAACATGGATAGAAGTCCATCCTCCAATGTATACTCCTCTTCCATGTCTTCACTATGAAAGGATTCCACCAATATGGAACTTCTGGTACGTCGTCGATCCTCTTCTTCCTGTTCTTGTGTTGCATCGAGTTCCAAACCTTCCTCCCATCTATCATCTTCACGTTGAGACGATGAAATGTACCCATATTGCATGAGTATAGTTTCAAGATGAAGTAAATATTTGGCATTTTGTCCATGTAACATTCGACAAGCCAATGCCACATCCACACCTAGCATTGGAGCATGAGCGTTGGTAGGTTTATTATCATTATGACTACTATTTGTAGGTCTACTACTACTAGTACTTGTAGTAGTACTACTAGTTCTACTACTACTTGTATTAGTACCATCAGAATGTTGATTTGTTCGACACAATACATAATCAATCATAGATGGAATCATTTCTTCTGCTTCAATATGAGTGATTCGATTGGTCGCCTGTTCTACAAATTGCATCGCATATTGATAATCTTGAACCGTGTGAACTCCATCTGGGAGCTGAGAAACCCTTGTTTGAAAATGACTTTTATAGTTGCAATAATGTTCTTGTAACTTTTCAATTTGTTGCAACGTGTTCATGTGTGTGTGTGTGTGTGTGTGTGTATGTGTGTTTCTGTACAGTATATATATAGATTTCAATCAAATACTTTTGATTGTGTGTTCTTTCAAATATGTTACTTTTAGTTTTTCCAAAAAGGTTCGTTGACCAGCATTTTTGAATAATGAAATTGGTGGACAAGGTTAGTTCGAACGCAATGGACTTATTAAACGGACGGACGGACTTTTGAACCCGGCACAACGCAATGAAAATCCAAAATATTCAGAATGTCATACATAAAAATCATTTCCAACAACAAAACAAGATTCACAACGCACAAGCACAAGCATAAGTATGAATCAAGAAAAGACTCTGCATAACTACGATTATGACTACCTTGTCATTGGAGGAGGGAGTGGTGGGATAGCGTCCGCTAAGAGAGCAGCAACTCTGTACCATAAAAAGGTTGGTGTCATCGAAGCGAACAAACTAGGAGGGACATGTGTTAATGTTGGATGTGTGCCTAAGAAAGTCATGTGGAATGCAGCATCAATAGCGGATTCATTGGCTCATGATGTTGCTCATTATGGATTTGGGTCGCAACTGGCATCGGAAGTGTACAACAGTTTTGACTGGGCCAAGTTGAAACAAGCCAGAGATGCCTATGTCAAGAGATTGAATGATATTTACGAACAGGGATTTCGTTCCGCCAATGTGGATTACATCCAAGGATACGCCTCCTTTTTGGATGAGCATTCCATCCTTGTCGTTTCAACACATGAGGAGCCAGGAGAAGATAGTCCCTGTACTACTAGTACCACTTCCACGAAAACAATCACGGCGGACAAAATTCTCATTGCTACTGGAGGAAAACCCATGTTTCCATTAGAAGAAGGGATTCAAGAACATTGCATCTCATCCGATGGATTCTTTGAATTGGAGGAATTGCCACAAGTGGCAGTCATTGTCGGTGCAGGATACATCGCCGTTGAATTGGCGGGGGTTCTAAACAGTTTAGGATCGAAAGTACATCTCGTTCTTCGTAATGGAACTGCACTTAGGTCGTTTGATGATATGATTTCTGCAGGATTAGATGCAGAAATGGAAAAGGCTGGGATTCAAATTCATAGAAATACCAATGGAGTTGTTAAGGTCACAAAAGATGAAATAGATCAAACCAAGACTGTCGTTACACACAGTGGAGACATCATCGAAGGTGCTAATGTCGTCATTGTTGCAACTGGAAGAATTCCAAATGTGCAAGGCCTGAATCTTCCAAACGCAAAAGTCTTGTGTACTCATCGTGGATACATTCAAGTGGATCATTTACAAAACACAACCTCTTCCTCTATATTTGCGCTTGGAGATGTCTGTGGCAAAGTGGAACTTACTCCTATGGCTATTGCTGCAGGACGTCGTCTTGCGGATAGAATCTTTGGCCCACCCGAATTATCATCCGTACATGTTTCCTATGAAAATGTACCTACAGTAGTATTCAGTCATCCTCCGATTGGCACCATTGGACTTACCGAACATGCTGCCAAGAAAACATATGGAGACGATCAAATTAAGACGTATTCAAGTGTATTCACAAATCTCTTCTATGGTATTTTTGACATGGACCCATCCTTGAAACCTAAAACAAGAATGAAGCTAGTTTGTGTAGGTGAAGAAGAGCGTGTCGTTGGAATTCATTGTATTGGTATGGGGGTCGATGAAATGATGCAGGGCTTTGGTGTGGCTATGAAAATGGGGGCAACCAAAGCTGATTTTGATTCATGTGTTGCAATCCATCCTACTGCATCGGAAGAATTGGTGACAATGGGTACGTGGGGAACATCGAAACAAGTGAGTGGTGCAAAGCATGGCACTCTGAACGCGATAGATTCTTTGGAAATTTTGTTTAAAAGCAAGATGTAAAGTTTTGTACCCTTTGAAACCCAGAAAGTATTTGTTTATAAAAAACATACTCATAAGTGATAAAAAAGAACATAGTATACGAGTTAATTTTTAACTCCATTGACACCACCCACAAGACGAAAAAAATAGAACAACCACTACTCATCATTTCGTATCGCGATTGTATTCCTGCACAAAGATTTCTCTACCACTTAATCTTGTGCAGTTTAGAGTCTTGATGGCATATTTTGCATCTCTGGCATTTTCAAACGAAACTACACCACATCCTTTGCTACGACCGTCAGTACCTTTCATTATATCAGCTTTGGCAACATTTCCAGCTTGACGCATGAAATCCTTCAGATCTTGCCAACTAGTTTCAAATGCAAGATTGCCCACAAACACAGAAGTTTCTTGGGTATAGTTGCTCGATTTTGTATGGTTATCATTACCAACAGTGGTATTGACGGTAGCTTTGGCGCTATCTCGATCCTCTCGAACTTGAATGTTTCTTCCACGAAATTCCACCCCATGCAATTGACGGATAGCCCTTTCTGCATCTTTTGGATGTTGGTACAGTACAAGTCCAGCTCCTTTGGATCTACCATCTGGTCCTTGCAAAATGGTAGCATTGTCTACATTCCCTGCCTGTCGCATGAAATCTTTCAGATCTTGCCAACGCACATCAAATGACAAATTTCCAACAAAAACTCTGCAATTATTTTGATGGTGGCTTTCAATTTTTGGTTGTTCATCTCTATCTTCTCTGACGACAATGTTTCGTCCGTGTAGCTCCAAGTTATTGAGCTTCTGAATGGCCCTCTTGGCATCTTTTGGGTTCTGATAGAGGACAATTCCAGCTCCCTTGGATCGGCCATCCTTCGTTTCAAGAATGGTAACTTTGTCCACGTTTCCTGCTTGACGCATGAAATCCTTCAGTACTTGCCACTTGGTATCATAGGATAAATTACCAACATATACAGAGCATGATGATGCATGTGGTGTAGTAGTTGTCTTTCTACTACTATTAGAGTTGTTTGGAATTTGTGCCTTATGCTGCTGTTGGCGTGAGATTTGAGATTTAATTTCACTAGCGTTAGGTTTTGAACGATCACGGATGCCCCGTTTGGCGGCAATGGTGGAATTTCGTTTGGCCTTGCTGCTTCCAATAGATTTCTGAGCAGTGTTGGGTTCAACTCGCCGCTGTTTGTTGGAGCCAGGATCTTGTTTGATGGGTGTTCGTTGGGTGGCAATCTTTTCTTTCCTGGCTTGTTTGGCTTCCTTTTGTCGAGCTTTGATCATGTCATCTTTGTATTTTAAATATATGCGCATATTTTTACATTGATATATATTTATTAATTCATAAGAAGTATAGTTACAAGCATGCACCATATGAGTCATCTTTCACATAATATATATTACTAAATTACTTTCAAGTTGACACAAACGCACCAAGAGACAAACTTAAACCACCACTCACTGCCATGGGATTACTGACGGGAGCATCCGGTGTGCTATTGTTCATAGTAACGATGATTGTTGCTGTTTGCTTGTTATGTTATCTCTGGTGGCTGGTGGTGGCTGGTCGTGAGGTTTGAACCGGAGGTAATAATGATTTCACCTCCAGTAACTTGTAACCTGTCATGACAAAAGACACGGCATCATCGCCAAAAACTCTTGTTCACATCTATCCTCATCTCTGGTCATGTTGTGATTGATTGAGCGAGACTTATCTCTGAAACATTCAAACTTACCATCTTCAAGCTTTGCTACATGATTTCTGCCGCCCCACCTTCCATCGTTACGAGTCAGGATCCTGATGGTGAAAACGTTGCTGTAGAAATTGCACCGCAAGAACTCTCTGAAAAATATGTTCAAATCAAACTGAAAAAACGTGTCAAACGCCTTTTACTCAAACCTGAAAACCAAAAATGCTTAGATTGTTCCGCTGTGAAACCCAAATGGGCCACACTCATCACCGTACCACCTTTGCACGGGCATTCTGTCGTTACTTTTGATTCGTTCAAGCCTGTCCATCCTGATACATACTATATTGGAGGGTTCTGCTGTCTTGAGTGTAGTGGAGCACATCGCCGATTGGGAACGCACATTGCCTTTGTAAGAAGTGTCGATTTGGATACTCTGAAAGAACATGAAGTCAAGGCATTGGAAAATGGAGGGAACGAAGTAGTGAACCAGATATATGAAGGAAATCTCCATCAAGTAGTTCATATGGAATCCGAATGTTCCAAGCCGACACCTACTTCGGGACAAAAATCCAGAGAGGCATATATCAAAAGCAAATATGAACAAAAGGAGTTCATGAGCATCAAACACATGGTTCACTTTCGTCAGAAAATGATGCAGAATGCCAACAATCACATGTCGCCAACCATGTCTGAATTATCCGAAATATCTCCAATGTCACAACAGAGTAGTAGCGACAAACAAATGACCTCTCCGATGCAACTTCAAATCTTTACATCTAGTCCAAGAACTCTTGCCATGATTGAAAAGTATATGAATCCACTGCCCAAAAAGAGAGGATTTAAGAAGTTGAAACCATTCAAAAGGTTCTCTAGAAAGAGATTTGTCAAAAACTCTGTTCAGAATTTGCGTCGAGATGGCGTCGCAGTCAATCATACATTGAACATAATGCAAACACGATCAGTGGAAGGCGAGACGTCTACTTCTCCCAACACCGCTATTGAAAATGATTCTTCATCTGTGAGCTCCGTAAAAAGTTCCATGAGTACTACAATTCGGCGTAATATAATTCGTGGTGCAAAAGTTATGACTCCAAACTTTTCAAACATGAAATTATCATTTTTTAAGAAAGCGACTTGCCTTGAGAAGGATTCACGCAATTCATTGCTAAATCCGTCAATGTGTTCTCAAGATGATGAAAATCGTCATACTCCTTCTACTCCGAGAAAATTTATCAATATGAAAAGAAATAAAGAGACCTTAGGGGACAACCATGGGTCCAAAACACAGAAAAAAGCGCTAGATTCCAATAAAGAGGTGTATCATCCTAGTCCTGCATCTAGTGCTGGTTCTTTCCGAGTCCGTTTCTCAAGAATTATGAGGACACCGAAAAGAACTCCAAATTCACTTCAAGGAACGATTGTGAAACACAAGAATGGAGTTTTCTTTCCGGAGGATCTGGATGTCGTGAAGGAATCAAAGTTCAACGATGAATTGGATGCAAATGTTTTTGATGATGAGAACAAACAATATGAAATAAAAGCTATGAAGCAATGGGCTAAAAAAATTGACAAGGTATTCGCAAAGTTGAACAAAGGTAAAAAGAAGGGAATCAAAGGTGACTATACATATAAAAACATTTCTCTAACAGGATCGGACGAAACTGCAATTCTACTCTCCGCTGACGAAAGCGGAGATTTTGAAACATGGAGATCCGATGGGAACTTTTCTACGAGGCTATCTATGAAAACTTGAGGAATGACTTGAACGATGCACGAGAATCCGCCATAGTTGTAATACTGAAAGTAGAATCCATCAGTCGTGCCTATCCTATACAATTGTATATAAATGTAGTCATACAGTTACACTCATTAGCAACTCAAACGTAAATCAGGAAACATGAAGGCACCATTCAAAAAAATATTGAAAACATCAAAGGTATGATGGTTATGATGTAAGAAACAAATATCATTCAAAAGTGATCAGTAATTTCTACCCCAATATATCTTTTTAAGATATTACTCTCCAATCAACACCTGGCAACTGGTCAAGATAATCGCAACGAGCCTGAGCGAGATTTCCGACTTTTGCAGCATCGCTTTGTGCCTTAAGCCACTTTCTCGTTTGTTCCTCTTGCATAATTGTTTGAATACCTGTTTTGTTCACAACTTCCCATATCCCGCTTTCTTGATTCATACGAGCACATGCTTCCAGTTTTTCCTTGATGGGTCTGTAGTTCTTCATAAAGGAACTTCCGCACTTACGAGAACTAACCCATACAAACCCAACTTCATCTAACTTTATTCGTCTTTCCACTTCTATATTATCTCTCCCAAGTCTACGAATCACGGTAACCCATGCTCCAAGTTCTGGATCTTGGGGGTACTTTTTGGGGATTTGAAACCTATTTTTGTTCTGTTCTTCGTATTTCAACAAGCGTTCGAAACAATCATTAAAATCAGCTTCTTCGTACACATCTTCAAAACTATTAAATCGAAAATTCATCTCTTTTAGTAACTCCATTTCTTGTTCGGTGAGTTTCTTCTCAAAGGCCAGTCGTCGAATTGTTTTACAGTTTCTCCCATCGATGCTTCCCAGGGGTATGTTTGGATTTCCATACTGCTTGATATGCTTGATAAGCGAAGGATAAACTTGTTGTAATACTGGGGATGTAATAAACTCAGGAACACCACCCGCAAAAAGTTCGTTTGTATGTTTATGATTTTTTAATTCAAACTTTGAATCTGTCCGTATTCTGCTGTGATGATACGTTTTAAGCTGTGGTAGAAAATGCGTTTGTCCCATACTTCCTTCGCGACTATGGGGGAGGCCACTTAGAAAAAGGCAAATCGATGAAGCGGTACTATATATCATGATCAACACTGATTAATTGATGCGATACGTGTAAGTAGACTAAGTAGTCGTTGGTACGTAGGAGAGGTTGGATATAAATTTTTTTCTCTCCCCCGGCCGTGGCACATTTCACATATCATAGAAAAGAAAGAGCACAGAAACTTCTGACATAAATAATACATAACAACATTAGTTTATACCTAAGTACCATGTAAGAAGAAAGGTCCAAATTTTAGAATCAAGCCCCATCTACTTTCCATTGCATACCAACATAAAAGTAAGAAGTAGAACTAACATCTTGATACATAAAGTAATTGAAGAAAACATTTCTTTTGACTTCAATCGACACCTTCATTTCACAAATTTCGTTTCAAAGAACAATTTCAAAAGTAAGTCATCAGACATTTTTCCGAAAAGGCCATCGAAAACAAAGGCTTGTTTCTTATAGTCCCAACCAAACAAGTGCTGCAGCAACCGTAGAAATAGTCGCTGTAACTTGCATTTGGTTTCCACTTGACGTCTGTATGGCACCCGCCACTTTGTTTTTGTTTTTTGGTGCTTTCGTTGGAGCTGGCGTTGGTGATTTGGTAGAAGCAACTGGTGCTTTCGTGCTGAGGTAAGGATTTACGAGAGGATGAAGCTTTCTTTTACGACGGATGGTTGTCCTTTCCTGACCTTTTGCAGTTACTTGAGTTGCTAGAAGAAAAACAGCGATTAGTAATAATGTGTGTTTGAATGGCATGTCGGTATAAGCTCTTTTGTTTTATATAAAAAAAGAATAAATCAAACAGTGAAATTGGATTGTGAAATGTGAGGAAAAAGGTTTCCTCAACGGTTTTAGCGATGTCCGTTGAAAATGTATCCCGCAAAATTATGATGATCCTCAACGGTTTTAGCGATGTCCGTTGAAAATGTATCCCGCAAAATTATCCTGGCACAAAGTCTGTATGTACATAGGTACACGTTCGTTCGTAGCTCTCTTTGTGGTGGTAAGAGGTAGTTTTCTTAGACCACTAACCCTCTCAAAGTAGGAGTTTGTTGGCTCGTCCAAGGGGTCAGATTTTTGAGTCGTGTGTAATTTTGTGTTTCATCCAACACATGTAACGGAAATATTTTATTAATTTATATAAACAAATATCACAAACAACATCATGGTACTACAGGAAGAACTAATCCAACGCGATATTGATGGTTTATAACTGTACTAACCTACAGAGAGCTAAAATAATAACGGAGCAAGTCATAAGAACGGAAGTTTAGGAGTATAATTTCATAAATTTCTATAATCGTCTTGTTCTAGTAATCATCACTTTCAATGCCATAGACGTGACTTACGATGTTGCATATACCTTGACTGTTCTTCCGCTTGAACAACATCCATATCCTCTCTCTCTCTCATCAACTTCTCCGCAGCAACACGCTCAGTCTCAAGTCGTGCTTGTTTTTCAATGTAATCCTTGATCATCTTATTAAATATAGCCTCCTTCTGTTTCTCTTCCTCATCATCACGAAACAAACTATCAATTTTATCAATGACAGACATGGACATGTCTTGTTTCCATTCCTCTAAATTTAATTGAGATTCTTCAGGTGTGTTTGATTTTGCCAATTCCTCTGCTGTTGCTTGATCTGGTAATATCAAAGGGCGTCCATTGTTCCCCTTGGGATATTGAAAAGCTTTATTCGTTAACATAGCAGCAGGATCGGCATCAGTAGCTTTGACATCTTGAATGAGTACGAGTTGACGAAATGACACATCATCATTACGATTGGATACATCCATTTCATGAGAAACATGGGAAGTAGGAAGAACTGTGTCTTCTTCCGATGTCATTGTCGTAATGGTAGGAGTTTAACCTTCATTCACCATTTACTGTCGACTGCTGGTGTGCTGTCAGCGTCTGTGAAACTAGAGAAATTACAGTAAAATATGAAAGATAGTACGTTTTAAATGTTTAAATTCAAGAAACGGGACTCATTTTTATCCGTGAAGGTAGGTGTTGGATGACGCTCTTACAAAAAACACGCCTTAAGGCTGACGGGCACAG
>Ga0213868_10002000_pt1 | contig 19646 bp, 16 predicted proteins | sample PICome_9_FD_160087 | JGI IMG/M metagenome (GOLD analysis project Ga0213868, IMG submission 160087) | Coastal seawater microbial communities near Pivers Island, North Carolina, United States - PICO127 | ecosystem: Environmental > Aquatic > Marine > Coastal | place: USA: North Carolina...
ATAGAGCTATACAAAAGGTTTAAGGATTACTTTGGGTATGGTTTCTATGTAGCGAGGAAGGTGAATTAAGAAATTCTTGGCTGCATCTTTGAATAATAGGAGGAGCTATATTAGACAAGAGGTCATTTTTGACCTCTTTCTTTTTTTTAATACCTTTCAAAACCTTAGTGGCCAACATAATAGATTCGATCTCCGGAGTGAAAATGTTGTTGCAACTCTCTAAATCAAAATTTTCGAATTTTTCTGTCAAGTTAAATAACTCAATTTTTATATTTAAATTTGATTTTATTAAAATGATCCTATGTGTAAGACTACAATATTTATTATTCTTTTTTTTCTTCCATTCATTCTTTTTAGCCAAGACATTGATTTAGATGGAGTTATTGATTCTGAAGATAATTGTCCATATATATATAATCCCCACCAAATTGATATCAACAGAGACGGAGTTGGAGATAAATGTGTTAGCTCAGCATTCATAGAGGATTTTAGCTACTCTTTTTTAGAGGATGCAAATCCAAATGATTCTATTTCCTTAAAATTAAATAGATCTTTAGGAGAAAATATAACAATATCAACCGATTATCAAGATTACTTTACTTTTCAAGAAGGATATTTAAAGTTAAACCAATCTCTTAGTGCTATTTCAGCGAACAGAGTTTATATCGATGTTGAGTTAAATATCAATAATGTAGCATTGTATGATTCAATTCAGGTGAACATCATTAGGAAAATGAATTTAAACAAGGTTGTTGGAGATTCCCATAATGGATTCAGTTCATTTTATTACCAAATACAACGCTATAATGAAATTTTAAATGAGCAAGAAGAGCCGCAAATTATGCCTTGGCGTGGCGCTCAAAGAGATTTCCATTTTCAGGATTTAAATGGTGATGGTATTGAGGATTTTATCGCCCTAAATAAAACGCTTTATTCAGATATTGAAGTCGAAGGATTTGACAACTATTTAGTAGGTGATTATACTGAAATTCCACTTGGAAGATTTGGTATTCCGCACTATTTTTTGGTAGATGAGGAGTTCAATATTGTAACGTATCACGAAAATTTAGAATATCCAGATATTTTTCTTTACGATGCAGATTTTGTAGGGAATTCAGATCTTGATGGAGATGGTATAAACGAAATTATTGGCGCCTCTGAACATTATCATACAACTTTTGGTGATGATGGGAATTCAGAAGAGGGCAGAGAAATTAGAAATTTATTGGCCTCTAAAGGCGTTTACCCTTCTGTGGAGTATGATACAATAAATGGGAATAAAATTCAACGATATTATGGATTAAAAAACGAAAGGTTAATTGATTTCAAAGAAAAAATTACATTTAATCAAGAAATCGAAAACCCTTTTGTTTCAGGGTTTGGGCATGCAATTGGAGATTTGGATAATGATGGAGATACTGATGTTATTATTTCAGGAAATTCCAATGGTAGTATTATTGATACGTGGTATAATGATGGAGAGGCTAATTTTTCAATTGAAAGGAAAAGAACCGAAAACTTTAATACTGAATCTGAAGGTGTTTTTACTTTAATTGATATAAATCAGGACGGATTTGAAGAATATTTATTTTCGGAATGGATGACTTGGAGAATCGGATATTTAAATAACAACGAGGGAGATTTAGATCACGAAAATCCAATCTGGTTAGATGATATTAGTAATAATGATTTGATGATAAGAAATTCGTACAAGGTTGATTTAGATGGGGATAATATTAATGAATTAATAGTTTATAGAACAAACGGCTTGTCATTAACTCCTCCAGAAAATCAGAGCATATTCAATGAAATAATCGTTTTAAAAGTTGAAAATAATACTTTGATAGATATCACAGAATCAATCATTAATTCCAATGCTAATAGTAGTATGTGGTCACCTTCCTCATGGCTTTATTATGAAGATATAGATGGAGATCAAATTAAAGATCTCTTCGTTTCTTTTTTTACTGACCCTCTTTGGCAAGGTTATCCATATGATGACTTTAGAGGGTATTGGGATGAAAATACTGAGGAAACTACCTATTTCAAAGGCATGCAAGATGGAACTTTTGAATTTAATTATTTAGGAGCATTCCCTATAGATCTTGATTATCTAATATTATGGGACGATTTAAGTCCTTTCCACAACAATAACTTTTTAATTCATGATATAAATAATGATGGAACAGCTGAATTAATTAGTGCAGATCCCATGAAACTTTTTGGAAATCAAATGGTAATTTTTTCATATAATTTTGGTTCCAATTTAAGTATAGAAGAAAATTTTGAGAATGAAAAATTTACATATTTTCCAAATCCAACTTCATCATCGATTCAAATTAATGTAGAATTTTCTTATGTTAAACTATTCGATCTCACAGGAAGAGAAGTAATGAAATCAACCTCAAAGAATATTGATTTATCCCAACTTTCAAATAGTATATATATACTCATATTATATGATGATTCAAATAGAGTTTTTGGATCTTCAAAAGTAATCAAAAAATGATGTCGTGCTGCAACTTTGAATAATAGGGGGAGCAACATATAATGATAAAACGGTTATACTTTCATAGTGTAACCGTTTTTATTTTTATCTATTAGGTGTGTTTGAAATCTAATAAAGTATATATTTATATTCTAAATCTAAATCATGAAATCAATTATACTATTAGCATTTACATTATTTTCAATGAGTATTTTCGCTCAAACGAATGAATATGAAGTGTCTTCATATCTTGTGGAAGGATTCAAAGCACCAAACACCAATTACTTAGGTGAAGCATGGTTAAATCCATTGATTAGATCGGATGAGTCTTTATCCTATAACTTGACTAAGGCTACTTTTAAGGCCAATTCAACATTAAATTGGCATAAGCATACAGATCAACAGGTATTAATTATTGTATCAGGTAAAGGTTACTATCAAGAAAAAGGTAAGCAACCTATTGTTATTAAAGAAGGTGACGTATTAACGTGTACTGCCAATACTGAACATTGGCACGCTTCGTCAAAAGAACAAGATGTAACTTATTTGGCAATTTATAAAGGTGAGACTGAATGGACTGAGGTTCTAACTCAAGAGGCTTATGATAAAGTAGCGGGGCTTTTAGATAATAATTAGACAGTTTTTTTAATTGATAAAACCCTCAAGTTAATTCAGTAAAAAAAGAAGTTGTACTGCAACTTTGAATAAGAGGGGGAGCATAAAGGCTTACAGAAATGTAAGCCTTTTTTAATTGACCCTTACTGCTCTAACCGACTGTTCAACAATTTAATTTTATTTTCTCTAATATAACTTCCTCCTTAAATTCTGCCATCTATTAACCTCTAAGAAGATTAAACTTACATTGATTATATTTGAATTATGGATTATAAAAAAATAGTAAAACCTTTAAGTAGGATTACATTATTTGTGCTGATTGTATGTTTAATTTATGAAATAGTCAAATTATTTCAGGGGGAAGGAGATATAATTGATGTTATTGGACTTATTTTTATTGTGGTATTTCTTTTTGTAGTTCTACCAATTTTTGGAATAAAAAAATCTAAACCATAGGTATATCCTCCTCCTTTAGTTCTAATATTTCTAGATCTCTTAAATAGAACATATGTTATTAAATAAACTTTTAGGTAAAAACAAATCAATTAATATAAAGTTCATATTAATTGAAATTATTCTTGTTACTATTGGCGTGCTTATGGCAATTGCAGTTAATAATTGGAATACCAATCGATTAATTAAAATTGAAGTTGATAATTATTTATTAGAAATTCGGTCTGAAATTCAAGGTGGAATAAAATATCAGAATAAAAATATAGAAAGGTTTGAGTCTATGTCTAATAATTTGTTAAGAGTAATGAAAATTATTGAAAGAAATGATTTAGACTCCATACCATATTTAAATAAATTGATATGGCCTATTGGAACAACTTGGCCAATTAGGTATGAATTACCCATTTTAGAGGAATTTATGGATAAAGATTATTTAAATACAGTTCAAAATGATTCATTAAAAAAAACATTAAAAATGTATAGTAGAATCAAAGAAAGTGCTATTGGAATGGCAGCATTCAATGAAAAACAATACTTAGATAAAGTTGAGTCTTTCATAAACAAGAATATTGAATATCTTGAGATTATGGAAGGAGAAATATGGGAGACTAATAACATAAATAATCATCCAAGAATTAAGACAAATTTCAAGGAATTGTTTAATGACTTGGAGTTTTGGAATATACTTACTCTTAAAACAGAAACTTTTTTTATAGAACTTAGTCACGTTAAAAGTCATAAAAGAACTTTTTTGTTAATTGAAAAATATTTGAATCAATATTTAGATAATAACTAATCCCAAAGTAACAATAAAACCATAGGCATATCTTCCTCCTTTAGTTCTGCTATTTCAAGCCCTCGTAAATAGGTTAATCTAATATTTTAATAAGATTTTTTTATATTAGTGTTTATTAACTAAAAGATATTAAAATGAAAAAAATCACTCTACTTATAACAATTACTTTTTTAATAATAAGTTGTCAAAACAATGAAACTATTGTAAATAAAAATGTTGGTAAAATTTTAAGCGGCAATAATCAAGGTAGTACTTACTCAATTGGAAGTATGGAGCACGCTCAATTAGCCTTAGATTTTTCAAATGCATTTGTAAATCAAGATTATGATTTTGTAAATGAAGAAAATTATCAAAAAACTGTCTTTTTTTATCCTGAAAAAGGATTGGATAAACTTGAATTTGATTTACCTAGTTTAATTGAACTTGCAAAATCTATGCACGAACCATATGACTCAATTAGAAGAAATGTTTATGATGTAATTCCTGTAATCCCATCTTATGATGAGAATTTAACTGTTGTAATGTTTCCATTTACTGAAACAAGATATAAAAAGGATGGAAAAATTGAAAAATATAGATTTTTTGAAAGACATTATATCAGAGATGGTAAAATTGAGGGAGTGAGAAAATGGAGTCAAGAAGAATAAAAACTAAACCATAGGCATAGCTTCTTCTTTTAGTTCTAGTATTTCTAAACCTCTCCTGTGATTTGGTTGATTATATGAACTTTTATTATATTTAGTTTTTAAAAACAATTAATAATGAAAAAAATTTTACTATTACTTACTACAATCTTTTTGAGCTGTAGTCAGATTCCAACTGGTGAACTTAGTGGCATTTTAGATGACAACAGCGCTGAAGTTCAAATGACTAAAGAATTAATGAAAAAATATTCTGAAGGTAAATTTCGTGAAATTGCAGACATGATTTCAGACGATTCTGGAGAATACTACTTTAACAATGTCAAAGTAGATAAGGAGGGGTGGCTCTCAGCTGCAGAAGGACATCATGATTTATTTGATAATATTAAAAATGATAGTGATGGAATAAATCTTACCTCTGCTAAATATAACAACGGAACAACATGGTCTATGGCCTGGTTTCAGTGGTCAGGAAAAGGAAAGTATACTGGTGAAGATGTAAAAATTATTGTTCATCACGGCTTCCGTTTTGAAAATGAAAAAATAGTCTCCGCTTATCATTTTTTTGATCCAAGTTTAATAGATAGAGAAGTTAAAGCTGCTGAAGGCGTAAACAAAAACTCCCAAAGAGTACTTGGATTAGCAGAGTTAAAAGTTAATAAAGGATTTTCGTCAACAGATGTAGAAGAATTTCTAGAAAGATTTAGCAAATTTGTAAGGGAAACAGAACCAGGAACCTACGATTTTGGGTACTTTATTTCCTCTGACGGGAAAAAAGTTAATCTAGTAGAAAAATATTTCACCTCCTCTGACTTTGTTCACCACTTAAATAACTTTGAGAAGAGTAACTATTCTAAAGAATTTATGACTCTATTTACTCTAAATAAAGTAATCATTGCTGGTGATGCCTCAGATGAGCTTAAAGCTAAAGCTAAAGCATACGGAGCAGAATTAAGACCTCAAATAGGTGGGTGGATTAATTAACAATAAAGCTTATTTGGTTTTAATTTTACATTACTAAAGCCATTAAAAAATAGAATTGTGCTGCAACTTTTAATAATAGGGGAAGCAAGTAAAATTATAAAAAACCGTTATACCGTTATAGTAAAGCGGTTTTTTTATATTTAAATATGTCTAAAAGAATTTTTTATCCTCTTTTATTGTTATTTATTCCATTCATTGGAATGATGATTACTAATAAGATCATCTGGAGCCTGTTCGATTTCATTATCATGGGGTTTTTGCTAACATCCCTTAGTATTGGAATAAATTATGTGATTAGCTGTACAAAGAAATTAAAAAACCAAATCCTGTACATTTGAATATTACTTTTAATATTTTTATTAATATGGGTTGAATTATCTGTAGGCATTTTCTATACCCCGATTGCTGTGGACTAACTTACATTCAAGCCAAGTTCTTCTTCAACCATGAAATTATTAATTGTAAATGGCTATTAATTTTTTTAAGTTTGAAAATAAAAAAAATTTGTACATATAAAATATTCTTTCTAGAAAATGAGAAAATTACTACGTATAGTTATAGTACTTTTTACAAGTCTTCAAGTTTATGGTCAAAAAGAAAATTTCACTTTTCACAATGGTGAAAATTATAAGTTGGCTGAATTTAGGTTTTGGAATCCTAATGTAAATGATAGTTACAAAGGTATTTTAGTTCTTAACCCAGGTTTTAATGGTGATGGAAGAAAAGCTGTTTTAGATACAGTTTGGCAAAAATTTGCAATAAAACATAATTTTATAATTGTAGCCAGTCATTTTAAAGGCTATCAAAGTTCTGAGGGGAAACCTTCATACAGTAATGCTTCAAAGGGGAGTGGAGATATTTTACTCAAATCAATAAAAAAATACAGTAAGGAAATATCAAATAAAGACATTAATAAATTACCTCTACTCTTGTATGGTTTCTCTGCTGGAGGTCAATTTAATTATGAATTTGCATCGTGGAAACCAGAAAAAGTTATTTCATTTGTTGTGAATAAAGGTGGATATTATAATACTGGGATAACATCAAAACAAACTCAGAAAGTACCAGGAATTTTTTTCATTGGAGAGGATGATAATTATTACAGAAATAATATGATTCTAGGAATATATTCAGCCAATAGAAGTCAAGGAGCAAATTGGACATTAATCACTGAAAAAAACACTAAGCATTCACCAAAAAAATCAAAATCCTTGTCTATATCTTTTTTTGAAAGTATCCTATCTCAAAGACTTGGAAATAATAAGCTGTTAACTATTAACTCAGAGAACCCTTTACTTGGGTTTACTGACAAAAAAACATTCAAATATTTGAATGAAATTGAAAAGACTAATTTTAATAGGTGGGGTAAGCTTAACTTTTTAACAATATGGTTACCTAATCAAAGTTTTGGGGAAATTTGGTTAGAATCTTTATAATTTTTATCGGTTTAACCTCTGAATATTTCTAATATGTTATCGATGGATTTATTAAATTTTATTATTTTTAGTTTTTAAAAACAATTAATCATGAAAAAACTTATCTTATTACTAGTATTCTCAATATCTACATTAGCATACTCTCAATCTAAAGAAAGAATTAGTTTACACATTTTTGACTTACCTACTGGAATCACCATTGAAGAATTTCAAAATGATTTAGACAGGGCTAATAAAATTTATAAAAAAAATGGATTTGGAGCTAATAAATATAAAGTATATCAAGTAAGTTCTGATGATGAAGCAAAAGAACATCGTTACATGTGGTTAAGCACTTGGGCAAACGACGAGGAATATAACAATGCTCATTCTGAAGAAATAGATGATTTTTGGGAAAACTATTTCACAAAGAAATATGAAAAAATGTTAGATGATCATATTTACAGGAAATTTTTCTCGGTAAAGTAACATTAGTTTACACGAAGCAATTTTAAAGAAGGTTTACAGAAATGTGAACCTTTTTTTGTATTAATTAGTTTAGTTGTTATATTTTTTGAAGAGTACATTAAATCCATAAACTTGGTGAAGTATGGCAGCCATAAATGTGAGCACAATTGACTTTTGAGCGATTACTTGTAGCATAAGATCTGCTTCGCTATATATTTTTCCAGGACCAATCTGAGGTCCAAAAAATATAATTCTCAAATAAACAAATAAGACAATACAAAAGGCTATATAGCCAATAACATAAGAATTATTGAGGAAGTTAGAATGATAAACTGTAATACTATGGAGAATGCACAGGAAGAAGAGCGTTAGAAAGGCAGAATTTGCGAAAAATACATGAGCCCCAAAGTGAAGATCGTGAGGTACGAGACCAACTCCAGCATAAAAGAATCCTGCCAGTAAACCTACAGGCATGGTAATTTTAGAATAAAATAGTGACTTGCTTGAGTCTTCAATAAGACCAAATACTTTTTTGAAATTTAAGTAAAATAGTATTAAAGTTGCCCCAATTAAAATCAAACTACCATTAAATAAAAGCATAGACGGAGTATTATCTTCTTGAATAATTGCAGTGTTTATCTCGTCTGTATTTGTTTTGAAGCTTCCTAATTCACTTAAAAAATTATGGGTAAAAGAATAGTAATCTGATTGATAGCCAATAATTTCTTTATGTGAACCTGGGTGAATTAATGCAGCTATCACACAACAAAAAAAGAAGATTGTAATTGATATAATGGGGAGTTTAACTAAATAAAACCTTGCTTTTTTCATAATTAACCTATTTTACAGTTAGATATAAATCTTTTAAAAAATCTAATACTAACAATTTTTATTCATGTAAAACTAATTTTTATTTTTTTCAAATTGATATATTTCTCTACCTAATGCCGCTAAAAAAGGAATTCCTAGTTGATCGTACTCATAGTTATTATCATTAAAAATTTCATTTTTATTTGTTAAAATTGTTGCTGTTAAAAAAAACTCTATCCCGTTTCTATCTTTTACATAGGCTACATCAGTAGTAGTTCCATAGGCCAAGCCAACTTTATTGTAGATTCTTGTGGTATTTGTCATTTCTCCTTTTTTATCTCCATAAATAAAGAATTTACCATAGCTGTCAAAAAAAGTTTCCCTATCATAAAACGGAATAGTCACCTCATTAGGAGTTCTACTCATCCAATATCTCAAAAAGAAATAATCTTCTTGTTCAATCTTAAATTGTTCATTTTTACTAAATTGCTTTGGAAAAATTATTCGTTTAAGAATTTGATTTAGTGCTTCTGTTGAAGCATAATTTTTTTCTGAAAAATCCATAGACTCCTCAATTACAGTTCCACCTTTCACATATCCTTTACCTTTCAAAACTCCCTCTAAATGAGTATTCTTTATTTTTTGATTAGATATAATAGGGGCCTGATTATAAATAGTGTCTCCCTTCTGATTGAAAAAAATAAAATGAGGAGTACTATTCTGAGTTTCGGAATCTGAAAACTTATGTGACAACTTAAAATTAGGAATACCAATACTGTGAATAGCTTTATTTGCATCATCTCTGCCTATGAAATCAAATAGATAATTGTATGCAGTATTATCACTAACTAAAAAAATCTTTTTTATCAAATGAGCAATTGTCAACTTGTTATTGGGATGGGTAGCATCAGTTTTTTTAATGATATTTTCACTAAATAAAACCGTAAAGGGTGTATCTGGTGTAAGAGGTATTCCTTGTGATTGAAGTTTTCTTATTTTCTGGAGAGCAAGAATTGCTACAGGAAGTTTTACTGTGCTTGCTGGATAAAAATAGTGCTTAGAATTTACTTGAAATTTATGGCTTTCAAATTTTGGCTTTCCTAGAGAATCTCGGTGAATTCTAATAAATAAAATTTGTACTTCATGGCTATTTAAGTCTGAAAGCACTTTTTTTATGATTGGTTCTTTACTCTCCTGTAAAATTTCATAAATCAGTGAAGAGTTTTTCGTGTTAGAGTTACATCCAATTAGAAAACTCATTAAAAATAATAGCCTTAAAATTTTAATATATTTAGAAATACTCATTCCTTCGAAGATATACTTTTTTAGTGTATTATTTTATCCCTACAACCTAGATAATAAAGAGGTTGCCTTTATCTTAATCTCTACTTAATAGACTTCTGTTGTTGATTCGAAAGTCTCATCATAATCTTTTCTCAGTGTTCCCATTACTCTGTCCCAAAACAACAAGTACAATCCATAATTTCCATCAAATTTTTTATGATGTAGGTTATGAGCTACAGATGTATTAATCCATTTGCCTAACCAATGCTTATGAAAACCTTTAGGGTATATTTCAAAACCTAAATGACCATAAACGTTATACAAAATCTGAAAAAGAAAAAACAGTCCTAGAGCTGGTGCATATAAAGGGATTGTAAATGCTAAAAAAGGATGAATTCCTACTTCAATAATTGCTTCAAAAGGATGAAAAGCATAAGCTGTCCATGGGGATGGATTGGTAGATTTATGGTGCACTAAATGGACGTGTTTAAAAACTATTGGATGATGCATAATTCTATGCCACCAATAAAACCAGGTATCATGAACGATGAGCATCCAAAAAAATGAGAGAAATAAATAAGGATACCCATATTCTTCGATGTCTTTATAGGTGTTGGTAAGATGATTAAATTTAACAAACGTGAAAATAATTACAGTTGCAAAGATGGTAATGGTTATTAAAGACCAAAAGATATCTCTTTTGTAATCTGTTAGTTTTGGAATCTTTTGCTGAATCTTTCTGTACCAAAGTGGTTTCTTTAATATCACATAAAACAAAGCAAAGCTTATACTCGCAAATGAAAAGTATCTGAACAATATGGTAGAAGTTACTTTGGTCCAAATTTCAAGAGTAATATCCATTTAACTTGGAATTTTTAGACTACGTTATCAATTATATCCTGAACAACTTCTTGATTTAACAAGGTGCTTGTATCCCCTAAACTATCAGTTTCATTACAAGCAATTTTTCTTAAAATCCTCCTCATAATTTTACCAGAACGGGTTTTTGGCAACCCATTTGTGAATTGCATTTTATCAAGTTTGGCTATTGGGCCTATTCTGTCTGTGATTAATTGATTGATCTCAATTCTTAAGTTATCATGATTTCTAGATTCTCCCTTGTCTTTTAATGTAATATATCCATACAAAGCGCTTCCTTTAATATCGTGAGGAAAGCCAACAATGGCAGATTCTGCAACTGCAGGATGTTCATTAATAGCATCCTCTATAGGTGCAGTCCCAAGGTTATGACCAGAAACTATAATCACATCATCAACCCTGCCTGTTATTCTATAATACCCAACTTCGTCTCTTAGTGCCCCATCACCAGTAAAATACTTATTGTCAAATGCAGAGAAATAAGTTTCTTTATATCGTTGATGATTTCCCCATATTGTTCTGGCGATACTTGGCCAAGGGAATTTAATACATAAACGACCCTCCACTTGATTTCCTTTCAATTCATTTCCATTTTCATCCATCAATGCAGGTTGAATGCCAATAAATGGTAAAGTTGCATACGTAGGTTTTGTAGGTGTTACATAGGGTATTGGAGAAATCATTATTCCTCCTGTTTCTGTTTGCCACCAAGAATCGATAATAGGACTTTTCTTTTTACCAATATTTTCATTGTACCAATGCCAAGCTTCTTCGTTAATAGGTTCTCCAACAGACCCTAAAACTTTTAATGAGGATAAATCATAATGATCTATTACATCTGTACCTTGTTTTGCTAATGCTCTAATAGCTGTAGGTGCTGTGTAGAACTGATTGACTTTATGCTTTTGAACAATGTCCCAAAAACGACCATAATCTGGGTAGCTTGGAACACCTTCAAACATCACTGTAGTGGCACCATTTGCCAATGGGCCATAAACAATATAGCTATGTCCTGTAATCCAGCCGATATCAGCAGTACACCAATACACATCATTTTCTTTATACTGAAATGCATTTTTAAAGGTGTAGGCAGTGTATACCATGTATCCAGCTGTGGTGTGCACCATTCCTTTGGGCATACCTGTAGACCCTGAGGTATATAAAATAAATAATGGATCTTCAGCATTCATGATTTCAGGTGCACAAACATCAGAAGCTCCCTCTAACAATGGTGCTAACCATTTATCTCGACCAGCTTTCATGTAGATCTCAGTTTTTATTCTTTTTACAACTAATACAGTTTCTACACACGAACAACTTTCTAGGGCTTCATCTACAATACCTTTTAAATCGATAGTTTTTGAACCTCTGAAAGAACCATCTGAAGTAATGACCATTTTACATTCTGAATCGTTAATTCTAGTAGCTAAAGCTGCAGCTGAAAAACCAGCAAATACAACAGAATGAATGGCTCCAATTCTAGCACATGCCAGTACAGATATTGCCAGTTCTGGAATCATAGGGACATAAATACAGACTCTATCTCCTTTTTTTATTCCTTGTTCTTTTAAAACATTTGCAAATTTATTAACGCGTTTATAAAGTTCATTATAGCTTATATGTTCAGCAACTTCATCTGGATGATTAGGCTCAAATAAAATAGCCGTTTTATCACCACGAGTAGTAAGATGTCTATCAATACAGTTCTCAGTAATATTTAATTTAGCTCCTTTAAACCATGAAATTTCCGGCTTTGAAAAGTCCCAATTAAGAACAGTATCCCATTTTTTACGCCATAAAAAATGTTCTTCTGCTATTTCTTCCCAAAAACTTTCTGGTTCACGAATAGACTTTCTATATACTTGATAGTATTCCTCGAGATGTTTTATGTGGTAATTACTCATGGTAATTTATTTTTATTTACTTCTATTACTGGCCTTTTTTTCTCATTGAAAAGTATTCATTTCATTTTACTTAGGCAAGTAAATATAAATTACTGTTTATCCTCTTTTTAATTAAGAATGTGTAGCTTCTTCTGCACCACTAGGAATTCTAATATTTGTGACAATTTCTTGAACTTCTTTTGGTGGGTCTGGAGTAAATTTAGAGATGATTATAGACACTATGAAGTTTATGATCATTGCCACAGTACCAAACCCCTCTGGTGATATTCCTAACCACCAATCTTCCTTTGTACCTCCACCAAACCAATTAAATTTGAACTTTAGCATGTAAAAAAGCATTGCCAAAACACCAACAATCATACCTGAAATAGCACCTTCTTTGTTCATTTTCTTTGTGAAAATTCCTAAAATGATTGCTGGAAAAAAAGAGGCTGCTGCTAACCCAAATGCTAGTGCAACAGTTGCCGCAACAAAATCCGGAGGGTTAATCCCAAAATATCCTGCAACACAAACTGCAACAACTGCAGACAATCTAGCAGCTACTAATTCTCCTTTTTCTGAAATGTCTGGTTTAATCATTTTCTTAATCAGATCATGTGATACAGATGCAGAAATAACCAACAATAACCCTGCTGCAGTAGATAATGCTGCTGCCAACCCTCCGGCTGCAACTAAAGCAATAACCCAATTTGGCAAGCCTGCTATTTCTGGATTGGCCAATACCATAATATCTTTATCTACTGTTAATTCATTTTTTGAGGAATCTGCTAGATATTGAATTTTACCATCACTGTTTATATCATTAAAAGATAATAATCCTGTCTCTTCCCATGTGGTAAACCAACTTGGCATATTCTTATATTCTTTATTGTTTACAGTTTCTATCATATTAGTTCTAGAAAAAACTGCTATGGCAGGAGCTGTTGTATATAAGATCATGATAAATAATAATGCCCAACCTGCAGATTTACGTGCATCAGATACTTTCTTAACCGTAAAAAAACGAACAATTACATGAGGTAATCCCGCAGTACCTACCATAAGAGCAGCAGTAATAAAAAATACATCTAGTTTAGATTTACTTCCTGAAGTATATTCAGCAAAGCCAAGATCTCTATGTAAGCCATCTAATTTGTCTAACAGATACACTCCATTTACATCTTGTCCACCAAATCCAATTTGTGGAATTGGATTCCCTGTCATCTGAATAGAAATAAAAATTGCAGGTACCATAAAGGCAAATATTAATACACAATATTGCGCCACTTGGGTGTAGGTTATTCCTTTCATGCCACCTAAAACTGCATAAAATAAAACAATAACCATTCCTATGATAACACCTGTATTAATGTTTACTTCTAAGAATCTTGAAAATACCAATCCTACACCACGCATTTGACCAGCTACGTAAGTGAAAGAAACTATCAAGGCACAAAATACCGCAACAGATCTAGCAACATTTGAATAGTAACGATCTCCAATAAAATCTGGAACTGTGAATTTTCCAAATTTTCTTAAGTAGGGCGCTAATAATAGCGCTAACAACACATAGCCTCCAGTCCATCCCATTAAATAAACAGATCCATCATATCCACTAAATGAAATAATTCCAGCCATTGAAATAAAGGATGCTGCAGACATCCAATCTGCGGCTGTAGCTAAACCATTAGCAAGAGGTGAAACTCCTCCTCCAGCAACATAAAATTCCTTTGTTGATCCTGCTCTAGACCAAATAGCAATCCCTATGTATAAGGAAAAAGTAATTCCTACTAATATCCAAGTCCAAATTTGTAAATTCATAATTAGCTGTCTAAATTATACTTTGCATCCAATTTATTCATCAATTTTATATACACAAAAATTAAAATTGTGAATACGTAAATTGAGCCTTGTTGAGCAAACCAAAAACCAAGTTTAAACCCTCCTAATCTAATGCTATTTAATTCATCTACGAATACAATACCGAAGCCATAGGAGACAAGAAACCAAATAGACAACAAGATTGACACATACTTTAAGTTCGTTTTCCAGTACTTGTTTTGATCACTTTTTTTCATTGAACTAATTTTAATACAATTATTTAAATTTAAAAATAATATCGTTTAAAGGCCTCAATTGCTGCATAATCTGCCAAACCAAAATCATTATATTTTTTTGCAGTTAATCGATTTCGATCCTCAACTCTCACCCAAAATTCTCTGGCATCGTCTCCTTGAAACATTACACCATCTTTTTGAGACTGATGATAAAAAATAGCATGTCTTTTCCTTAATATTTGATCTGGACTAAGAGGAACAGCCATCTCAATCTCATGAGACTCCCACTCATGCCAAGCACCTCGATATAGCCAAACCCAACAATCATTCATATATTTTTCATTTTTCAAAACTTTTAATGCTTTGTAAAGAGCATCTAAACAAACTTTATGTGTTCCATGAGGATCTGCTAAATCACCAGCAGCATATATTTGATGTGGTTTTATACTCTTGATTAGACTTGTCATAATGGCAATGTCTTCATCTTTTAAATTCCCTTTTTTAATAGTTCCAGTCTCATAAAAAGGAAGATTTAAAAAATGTATATTTTCATCTGAAAGGCCTAAATATCTTGTGGCGGCAAGAGATTCTCTTTTTCTAATGATCCCTTTTAAATGCCTAACCTCTAAAGAATCTATACTCTCATTTCTTTTTTTGTTTTTTATAAATTCAATAATCTCATTAATCTCTGAAGAGTCTGTGTTGATATCCTTTGAAACCTCTGCAAATTTTAGCGCCTCTTCGTCAGAGACAGCAATATTTCCGGAAGTTTGATAAGCTACATACACATCATGCCCTTGCTTTAATAACCTATCAAAAGTACCTCCCATAGAAATTACATCATCGTCTGGGTGAGGGCTAAGAATTAGCACTCTTTTTTTAGAAGGGTCAGCTCTTTCTGGTCTTTTAGTATCATCTGCAAAAGGTTTCCCTCCCGGCCACCCTGTAATAGTGTTTTGAAGTTTATTAAACATCTTAATGTTCAAATCGTAAGCAGATCCTTCCTGCATTAAAAGACCAGACATTCCATTAATGTTATAATCTTTGTCTGTTAATTTTAGAATAGGTTTCTTTAATAAATTACTTAACCAAACAACCGCTTTAAGCTTTAAACTTGGATCCCAAACACATGAAGTTACTAACCAAGGAGTTTTAATCCGAGTTAAATTTGCAGCAGCTTCTTCATCTAAAATAAAAGTAGTATTACCATGCTCTTGTAAATAAGTAGCAGGAACATCAGCACTTATTTCTCCTTCAATTGTTTTTTTAATTATTTTACTTTTGTTTACTCCCCAAGCTAATAATACAATCCTTTTAGCATTTTTAACTGTTCCAATACCCATTGTAATGGCTTTTCTTGGAACATTTTCAATCCCAAAAAAAGACGAAGCTGCATCAACTCTAGTAATATGATCTAAAGTAATTAGTCTAGTTTCAGAATTTAAATGTGACCCCGGTTCATTAAACCCAATGTGACCTGTTCTACCTATACCCAGTAATTGAAAATCTAATCCCCCAACCTTTTTAATTTTCATTTCATAATCAATACAGTACTGTTGGAGTTTATCTGGCGGAATATTACCATCAGGAATATTAATATTTTCAGGGGGAATATCTATATGATTAAATAGATGTTCGTACATAAAATAAAAATAACTTTGAATATTATTTTTATCCATACCAAAGTATTCATCTAAATTAAAAGTAATGACATTGTAAAAACTTAATCCTTCATTTTTATGCATTCTAACAAGTTCTTCGTATACCTTTATTGGAGAAGAACCTGTTGCTAAACCTAAAACACAAAAAGTTTCTTCTTGTTGTTTTTCTCTAATCAGTTGAGCTATTTCTTGGGCAACTAAAACAGAAGCTACTTGAGCTGAATTATAGGTAATATTATGAATTTTTTCGTATCTGGTATCCTCAAATTTACCGATAGATTGATGATTTATGTTTTTTTGATAAGACATGTTAGAGATTTCAATATTTTCAGAGTTTAAATCTAATATGTTTGAATTCCTTTTTTTTAAAATTTTCGACCGAAAACATAAATAAAGATATAAAAAACATATTAAAGCATCCTATCTTAATTTACTTTTATAACTATTGTATAAGTTCAATTAAAATTTAAAAAAAATTAATTTGTAACTTGTCAAAATATTTTTTAGAGAATGGAAACTTACGCAAATGTTTTACTGATTGCTTTACCTAGTTTTATGGTATTGATATTCATAGAAATCATCTATGGTGTTTGGAAAAAAGATCTCACTTACAACTTGATGGATACTATTTCTAGCTTGAGTGCTGGAACAACCAATATGATTAAAGATCTATTAGGAATCGGCTTTATTATTATTTCCTATCCGTATATTTTAGAAAATATTGCTTTGATAAAACTAGAAGAAAGTATAACCCTATATGTTATAGCTCTTATCTGTATGGATTTTGCTAGTTATTGGAATCATCGCTTAAACCATTCAATTAATGTTTTTTGGAATAGACACGTTGTTCATCATAGTAGTGAAGAGTTTAATCTGGCCTGTGCACTTCGTCAAAGTATTTCAAAAAACATTATTGGTTTTGGAGCTTTATTTTTAATCCCAGCCGCATTATTTGGAGTGCCGCAAAAAGTTATAATTATTTTAGCTCCTTTGCATTTGTTTGGTCAATTTTGGTATCACACACGCCATATAGGTAAACTTGGATGGTTAGAATATTTCCTTGTAACCCCATCTCAACATAGAGTACATCATGCTATAAATCCAGAGTATGTAGATAAAAATCTTTCTGCTATTTTCTGTATTTGGGATCGAATGTTTGGAACATTTCAAGAGGAATTGGATGAAAAACCCTGTGTATATGGAACATTAAAACCTGTACAAACCTGGAATCCAATTATTATAAACTTTCAACACAACTGGGGATTAGCAAAAGATGCATGGCGAGCTAAAAACTGGTTAGATAAATTTAAATTATGGTTTATGCCAACTGGTTGGAGACCAAAAGATGTTGCTGAACGTTTTCCAATATCTATAGTAGAGAATGTCTATTCACAAGAAAAATATGCACCCAAATACAAAACATTGCATAAGTTTTATGCCATATTTCAATTTGTTTGTATCAACATCTTTATTTATGTTTTGCTAACCAATTTTGGAGCCCTTAGCCTAAATATGCAACTGAGTTTTGGAATACTCATCTCTACAACTATTTTTGGATTTACCTCATTATTGGATGGTCACAAATGGGCTTTTTTCTTTGAAATTTCTAGAGGGATTCTAGGCTTATTATTTTTACTATATCCCACTGAATTTTTTATGCTAAAAATTAATTTTCCTTTTACCGTTTTCCTTGGCATGTATTTCTCACTATCACTTTTAACAACATGTTGGATGTATCAATCACCTCCAGAACGTTTACTAAAAGTAGCCTAATTGAATTTCAAGCTACCCTATGAAGAAAAAAAAAATATTTTTTTTAAGAATTGTAGTTGCTCTTATAGTATTTATTTTAATTGCCTCAATTTACTCTTCTTGGTATGTCAATAGAACATTTATAAGTTTTGAAGACGGATATGATGACCGAACTGATATTCTTGAATTAACAATTGATGGCTACTCCTTCCTAGACAGAAATAGCAATAATAAATTAGATATTTATGAGGATGATCGTGAAGCAATAAGTGATCGAGTTCTTGATGTGCTATCTCAGATGACTCTCCAAGAAAAAATTCACTTACTCAAAGGAGCAGGAATGGCATCAACCATCGGTATGACAAAGCCTGGTGGTATTCCTGGAGCTGTTGGTGCAATTGTTCCTACACCTAGACTAGGAATTCCAACTGTTCATCTATCTGATGGCCCAGCAGGTTTAAGAATAGAACCTAGTAGAGAGAATGATGATAAAACTTATTACTGTACAGCATTTCCTATTGCTACATTATTAGCTTCCTCTTGGAATGAAACCTTAGTTTATGAAGTAGGTAATGCAATGGGGAGAGAAGCCAAAGCATATGGGATAGATGTTATTTTAGGCCCTGCTGCTAATATCCACAGACATCCCCTATGTGGAAGAAATTTTGAATATTTTTCTGAAGACCCCTTACTGTCAGGATTCATAGGTGCTTCCATTGTAAATGGAATTCAAAGTAATGAAATTGGTACTTCAGTAAAACATTTTGTAGCTAATAATCAAGAAACAAATAGAGTATTAAATGATGTAATTATTTCAGATAGAGCTATGCATGAAATCTATTTAAAAGGGTTTGAACATATTGTAAAGCGTTCACAACCATGGACTATTATGTCTTCTTACAATAAAATTAATGGAGTCTATACATCAGAAAGCGAATGGCTTCTCACCAATGTTTTGAGAAATGAATGGGGTTTTAAAGGCTTAGTAATGACCGATTGGTTTGGGGGTAAAAGCCCCTCATCTCAAATATCTGCAGGAAATGACTTATTAGAGCCTGGAACCAACAGACAATGGAAAGCTTTAACTAAGGCAGTAAAAAATGGAGAATTATCAATGGATGCTATAGATAAAGCTGCAAAACGGATTTTAACCCTGATTTTCAAAACTAAAAAAATGCAAAATTACAGGGTTAATAATTCACCAGATTTAAAAAAACACGCAGGAATTACAAGAAATTCAGCTGCTGAAGGAATGGTTTTATTAAAAAATAAAAATTCTTTACCTTTTACAAATGAAAAAAATATTGCTTTACTTGGAATAACATCATATGAATTTATTGCTGGAGGAACTGGATCGGGAGATGTTAATGAAGCCTACACAATTTCTTTAGAAGAAGGATTTTTAAATGCTGGATTTAAAATTAATAAAACTGCCAAAAAAATTGTTGAATCACACCAAA
>Ga0213868_10002002_pt1 | contig 19640 bp, 14 predicted proteins | sample PICome_9_FD_160087 | JGI IMG/M metagenome (GOLD analysis project Ga0213868, IMG submission 160087) | Coastal seawater microbial communities near Pivers Island, North Carolina, United States - PICO127 | ecosystem: Environmental > Aquatic > Marine > Coastal | place: USA: North Carolina...
ATGCATACAGTTCGGTAAAGAGACCATTCTGGAGTAGTTGTCAGAATGAAAAATGCTGTTTCTTTGAATTACGCATGAAGCCTTGTCATTCAACTTTAGAATTTATATATGAGGCTAAACTAAATCTTATAAAGTCAATAAATAAAATAATATTTACTTAGGCAGTCTGAAGAATTCCCCCGGCAATCAGTTTTTCGATCTTAGACCGGATTGAAGGATCCCTCATGGCTTCATTAGCCGCTTGAGGATTTTCGTTGAAGTCTCTCAAAACCTGATTGATAATTGGATCTTGCAAAATACTTTGAATTTCCGGATCTGCCAGTGCATGTGCTGCTCTTTCCTTTCTCTCCTCTTCAGACATGTTGGCTTGCCCGTAGTTGATCATGGCAGTCACCTTACGAATTCCTTCCTTGCATGGTGCATTATCAGGCTCAATTTCTAGACCCTTCTTATAGCTGTCAAGTGCTTTGTGATTCTCTTTCATAAGAACCTCAATATCTCCCTTCTTTGCCCAGGCTTTCACGTATTTTGGATCTATATCTAATGCAACTTCAATTTCTCTCTTTGCTCCATTGAAATCCATAATCTTACACAAAGCCGCGGCGAGGTTATTACGAATGGCAGCATTCTTAGGTGCTCGCTTCACTGCATCTTCATAAGCAGCAACAGCTTCTGCCCATTCTTTATTACGGAAGTGATTATTTCCCAATTGCTTCGCCTCTTCTGCTTTCTCATCGTCCTGGTAAGCAAGAGTATCCGCTTTTTTCTTATCCAATTCCATCGTCTTCATCAAGCGCTCAGTTGCTTTGTCATAATGCTCAAGCTGAGCCGATCGACACATTTCAATAGCAGTTGCAAGATCCCCTTTCTTTTCATAAGCCTTGGCAGCTCTAGTGAATGCCTTGGCGCGATCTTCATATGGTGCTCTATTCTCCTTTCCGATCTCCACAGCTTTGAGACAGGCCTCTATACACTCATCATATTTCTTGGTTGTGAAATATACTGCTGCTTTGTTGCTCACAAATGTCATGTTTGTTGGATCGAGCCTAATTGCTTCATCATAAGCAGCAATTGCCTCATCAAATTGTTTTGACTTATAGAGATTGTTTCCATTCTCCTTTGCTGTAACAGCCGCTTTCTTATCCTCTCTAAGTTTGATTTCCTCGGGAGAAAGATCTGACATATCTTCTTCTGTTTCCATCGGTTCCGGTTCTGGTTCTGGCTTTGATTCTTGTTTGGATGGAGAAGCTTGCTTCGCTTCCTTTTCTGCACGGAATTCATCTCCAGTTTTCATTTCCATTCCATTTGCTCCTAGAATCACTTGGAAAACCTCCATGATCCGAGGATCAGACAGCATGGTTGCCAAAGAGTTCGGATCGGTTTGAAGCTTATTCAACTTTGCCATAAAGTCAGGATCAGACATATAACCTCGAAGTTTAGGATCCAATGCAATCTTAGCCATCATTTCAGGTCCGAATAGATTCGGCATTCCTCCTCTCGACGATGGAGCAGGACCCTCCTTTGCCTTCTTGGCTGCCTCAATCCCACTCTTCAAACCATTATCATCAGGAAATTTCGATAGTCCCTCCTCATAAGCAGCAATAGAATCATTGAATCGCTTTAATGCATGAAGAGCGGAACCTTTACGAGAATATCCTTTGGTAAATTCGGGGTTTAGCCCAATACAGGCATTAGCATCATTGAGTGCATTTTGAGCATCTCCCATGGAAAGGTAGGCAGCTGACCTGTTACTGTAATATATTTCATTTGAACCATCTAAATTAATCGCTTTTGTGTAAAATTCAATCGCTTCCGTAAACTTTTTGGCTTGTAAGGCTGCGTTTCCTTTGGCCTTGAACTGATTTTACAGTAAAAAAAAAAGGTTAAAAAAAGAATGAGAGAGAGTGAATTGATAAGAAGGAGAAACAGATGGATTCCTTCAAGCATCTACACCAAAACATTCACTTACATCTTCTGCGGAGCTCATGTTGAGTTATCAGTAGAGACAGAGAGTCAATATGGGTGCAAAGAATGTATGGCAAAGAGGAGATTGGGTAGTCAACTGAAAAATGAACAATCGATCTCTGAGAGTTCGAAAGAGAAGAGTGGTAAAGAGATGTCTCCGTGAATGGTTGGTGATGTAAAGTTGGGGGTCCTCACTATTCTAAATTTGTGGATTTTTTTTATGAAAGATACTTTACGATTTACGATTTACGAGTTTTTTACGAGTTACGAGTACGCACGACAGTACGCACTCTCGCTATACTAGTGCCATAAACAGATTGATCTCTCTCCTACATCTCTACATAGCTAAAGAGATCTAAGGAGGAAGTAAAGGATAGAAATTTGAGTGTCACTTTCAAGATTGGTTGATACAGTGCTCTGAATGTGGATGAACCTAGTTATCAAATATTTATTGAGGCTGGCAATCACTATTCATTTCCTTTCGAAGTCATTTGCATTTGGGAATCAACATTTGTCATTCATCACGTCCCATTCAAGGTCTATGTCAGTCCTACCGGCATTTGTAGATCCACAATCAAGTATCACGTCGGACGTGGATTCGGACGCAGAGTTATACCATTCTTGTGTATCTTCGGCGGTTGATATTACGGACGCATGTCTCAATGACAACGTGTTCACATTTGTTCGGTCGGCTAGGGATATTGATTTGAATACCAAACGAAAATTTTTACATCATGTCATCATCAATAAGAAATCAAAGGAAACCATTCAACTGCCCGCAGTGCAATTATCGAGTGATGTGAAATTCCGATCTGTTTCTCCATCCGGTACTAAAATTGCTTTATTCTCAACTCAAAACGATGCATCTGTAGTGGAAATATGGAATCATGGTGGGACATCTCTAAGTAGAAAAATAATCCTGCCAAAATCATTGCACGGGGATGTTTGTACGGATATTTCTTGGTTTGGTTCATTTTCTTGGAATAAGGAAGAAACGGCATTAGTTTACAGTGCTGAAATGTTACCTCCAAAGACGAGATCCTTCTTTGCAAGAAAAGAAGAGGGAACCAATGATGGACCCGCAAATATATTCGTAGGAAAAACAAATACAATTGGTTATGGCAAAGGGGAAGATTGGGGTGAAAAATATACAAGTACTTGTAGATTGAAACTCTTTATTCTGCAAGTCGAAACGGGTATAGTTGCAGAAGTTAAAAATGTTCCCGGATGTGCTGACACAACTACAAATTCTGGTTTCGTTTTAGGTCAAGCTATTTTTAGTCCTTGTGGTAATCATCTTGTTTACACATGTTGGGATGCTGGAGGTGGAGGAAATATGCCTAAAAGATTAGGCTCAATTTATTGCTATCAAAGGCATTGTGCGATTTATTCGTCCCCGATTTCCAAGCTAATGAAAAAGATATCCGACATTAATGTAGAAGATGAGGATGAGGATTGTTCTTGTCTGACACCGAACGATAGACTGGCAAGATCACCTAGATTTCTTCATGTGAAAGAAACTTGCAAGGATTATCTTGTTTTTCTTTGCAATTCAATGGGTTTTGACACTCATGGTGGTGGCATGGGCCTACATAGGATGGAATGGAGTGACGAAGGGGTCATGGCAGGAACGAATACGATTGTAGTTGACGTGGTTCATGATCCAAATGATGAAACGTCATTTCCTGGACTATTCGTCAATCAATTACCTAATGGCAGACTAACAACTCCCGACGGAAAATTTATTTTCGTTACCACACAATGGAGGTCAGTCACAAAAGTGGTCAAAATTGATATCAATACTGGTGAAGTGTATCAAATAGATTCCGCATGTTTGGACGACGACGAAAGATCGAGAAAGAGAAGTCAACAACTGCTATGTGTTAGTGAGTCCGGGGATTTGGTTATCACTCAATCAGAACCATACGCTCCCCCTGTGTGTGTCTTTTTGTCATCAGAATCGCTTTCTGGCGAGGTCAAGGATAAAACATCAAGCTTTAGCTTTGCACCGCTCGGTGTGATATCAGCTTCTTCCGCTTTTGCTGCAAATTCTTACGAATCAAGGTTTTCCTCATATCATGTAATAAAGTCAAAACCTCCACATGGTGCAGACAATGGCTGCATCGAAGGGATTCTGTTGCTACCAAATAATACAGAATCAAAGACCCCCTTGATTGTAGTCCCACATGGTGGACCACATTCTTGCACTTCGACTTCATTCATTCCGAGTTATGCCTTTCTTTGTAACTCTGGATACGCTATTCTCCATGTAAATTACAGAGGATCATCTGGTTTTGGACAAAGAGCTCTAGAGAGTCTCGCTGGCACCGCTGGCACACAAGACGTTCAAGATATAGTTCATATTCTGAATCAAGTCTTAGATGATTACCGCGATTATTTAGATTCATCCAGAGTTGGTATATGCGGCGGGTCTCACGGTGGTTTCTTGGTAGGGCATTTGACGGGTCAATATCCGTCTCTTTTCCGTTGCGCAGCCATGCGAAATCCTGTAACGAATATACCGGGAATGGTTACTGCCACTGATATACCTGACTGGTGTTACATTGAAACACTTGGCATCAACTCATACGAATGGCAGACATTTTCAGGGCCAACGAAAGAACAACTATCAAAAATGTGGATGGCAAGTCCTATCGCTCATGTTGGAAATGTGACAACTCCTACTCTAATTGCTCTAGGGTTGCAAGATAGACGCGTCCCGCCATCCCAAGGATACGAATGGTACTACGCACTTCGATCCAAAGGGATACCCACTGATCTACTAGTCTATGACAGTGATGACCACGCAATTGATAAAGTGTGCAGTGAAGCTGATCACTGGATAAATATCAAAAAATGGTTTGACCTTCATTTATGAAAGAAAAGTTAAGTTGCTTACTTAGTCAGACACTCTTACCTTCCTTCGAAGTCGCTTTCTTTTACTTGAACTTTTTGTTGTCTCCGCGATGGTAAGCGTTTTGTTCTCAGGAGGAAGCGAAATGTTGTAATTTTCCATAATGTCTGCGAAAGCATCTAAAACTGATTGATTCATTTTCATGAGGTCCATCATAATAGCCTTTACTACCATTGTCTTTTCAACAGGATTAATAACTACAGTCTCGACGAGATCGACAACATCGCGATACAATGAAAGAGCATCTGATTCGCTAAGACTGTCTTGTTCGTGTTGCTCAATCACATAGTGAAGGACAAATACTGCGATCCGGACTGCATCACCATTCCTTGCTTTGTGTTTCAGAAATTTGCAGCATCTAATAATATCACGAAGCATAGTCGTTGGTATGATAGGAATCTTATCACATGTTCCACCGTAGTCACTTGCAATTCTATTACGATATTGTTCTCGCCGAGTCAAATAACCTTCAATTTTATGTATCTGAGACTCCATAACAGAGATCTGCAAATCCTCATCATCATCACCAAGTTCGAATATGCTCCCAATAATCTTTTCACAAATCAGATCACCTCCATACAATGTGTCCTGTGGGTTGGAAATTGTATCAATATGATTCATTTTAAGCTTTCTTCGAAAACCAAATGTATCTTCGTAGAGATCCATCACGGAACACATCTTTTCAATCATCAACTCAATTTCAGCTGGTTCAAGCTCAAGAAATTCCACATTCTCTTTCCACATATCAATCAAAGTCAAAAACACCTCACAATCCAATCCACCGCATTCATTAGACTGATGACATAAGTTAGAAACGAGCTCCATACAATATGTAGGGATTTGTAGAGCTTCAGAAAGTGGACATTCAGAAGACTTCAACAGCTGATGGTGTTTTCTTCTTAAAGCCTCTACATACAGATATCTGACATTGAGGTCGGGTTTCATACCAGGAAATTCATCGCCGAATTCATCAAGAAGACTAATCCATTCTTTGACTTTCGACACCCCTAACTCATGACCTGAAAATGCCCATGCTTTGATAATTGGCACAAAAGTTGACAGGCGGAGATTTAAACCATGATCGGGACCTATTGGCATATCTAACACATTCTGAGCCCACTTTTCCGCCTTTAGTATACCATCAACGGAGGATGTTTGAATCCAAGCAGATATCACTGCTTCATACGTTACAATGTTTGGAACTAAAGAAGAGTTACCATCCTGCAATCGTTTCTGTTCCATCTCATCAATCCATTTTTCCACATTAAACGCACTCAGAACCCGCGTATCACTTTGATCCAAATGATCATCGTAGATCTGCATGCCTACGCTATTTGTATTTATTATCTCACTATATCTGTTCTGTGCATTTAACGCCAAATTAAAAATCTCCACATCAACATTGAGATCATGAACATAATTCCTTTTTGAATATTCTTCCATTTTTTGAATCCATGTTCTAGCATCATCCCCTCTGAATATATTTGGCTCACCTTCAGAATTATTTTTGGACGGTTTCCCTAAAGATTCAAGAATAATTTTGAACGTTTCTTTGTTAGGGTGTAAATGGTTGGACTCTAACTCGTCAAATAATCTTTTTATTTCCTCGTAATGATCGATTTCAGGGACACACAACCATGACTTCATTACAGCATTGAATGTATTGCAATCGGGACTTGGCAACTGCATTCCAAAACGTTTTTTCTTATCAATCATATTAGATAGAACGGACTCAGCTTTCTGTGCAACTTCAACACTTCTAATAGATTGCAGACATCGAATGTAAAAGTTGAATGTATCTGTGTTAGGTGCACATGGCAAAGACAAAGGCGGAGAAGATAATCTACCCATCAACTCTATAATATCTTGAGCAATAGACTCTACGCGATGTGTGTCCGCGGAATATGCACCAATGTTGCAATTTGCAAGTGCTTTTAGAATAGCGTTGCAAGAAAAAGTGGTAATGGGAGAATGATTTAGAGCTGTCAATGACTTCGGTGATGCGGAAGAGATCACCGATACTGATTGCGGTTTCCCCTTCTTCAGAGCAACATTCATCTTTTTACTCCAAGAAGCTGCAATATCAACAACATTTGAGACAAGGGCCGAATCAACGGTATTGGCAACATCTATTTTTGCATCAGCCCAAGCGTCAAGGACTATCTCCATAGTAGTATGAGTTGCAGTGGAATCATTATTCAAGCCACCAGCTGTAGGGATAGTTTGAATTGTGTATTCATCTTCATCATTTTCGATATTTGAAGTATCATGCGGGTCCTCGTGACAAAACTGAGGAATTTCTTTGTATTCATTCATTCCAAATGAAGAAAAAAAGTTTGTCCCTGAAAGGATATCGTAGGCTCGGCCTGCAGCAGCGTGTTCAGCATTCTTTTTTTCAAGATAGTAGATAGTTCCATCAATGTTGAGGAGTTGAGGTACATCTGTTTCGGATAGAGTTTCATCTAAACTCTTAAGAGTACCACTTGAAAAACTTTGTCCAGTTACTGGACATTCAAAGGTGGAATTCCAATATAAATATTTTGTTCCATTCATGTCTACCTCTATACTCATGGAAGAAAACGAGTCTTCATTCAACGAGTTTCCAGTGCCTCTGAATAGTTTTTGGTATCTATTGTTCATTACCTGCTTTGGAGTAATACTAACCTGATTTGTTTTTTCGGCCGGTATAAATGTATCGAGAACGTAACCGAAGTCATCTTCTGATTCATACGGGCTATCTAAGCAGAATGGAATATAGCCTTGTATATTTTCTTCAGGAAATTGAAACTCTTTACCACTTCTATTCGTCAGCCATCCACCGCGAAAATGAAAACAATCAGTGGCCAATCCTACTGCTGCTGCTCTAGCTAGCTTTTTATTTACATAATACGTTTTCCCAGCAATATGCATGGAATCTTCTGATTTTAACACACCAGCAGGGAAGACTTCTTCAGTTATGGGTGATTTAAAGTCCGCTGTCCAGACATTTTTCCCAAAAGATTCACATGATGAGTACGTTATACCTTCGTTTATAATGGACAACCTCAAGTCTCTTGGATTGTAAAGACGATGCAACTTTGCCAAAGCTTCTAAAGACTCAAAGCACCTTCGACTTCCATCACTAGGTATACTATTTTCGATTTCTTGTAATGCTTGATGAATTCTCTCGCCAATTTTCTTATTGCTTTGACCAACACACAATTTATCATAAGTTTCTTTCATGTGAAACTCTGACACATCTTTTGGAACCATGCTATCGATGATCATGGCATCACAGGCTCGTTTTGCGTCCGTTTTGTTCAAATAAAATGTTTTCTGCGATTCGTGAAGTGTGAATTCAATGTTTCGACCAAATATAGAATGCTGATATTCAGGTTTCACACTTCCAGAAAACGATTCCTCATTGCTGATAGGGCAAATGAAGCGACAAGTCCACGCTTTACTTTCTTGCCCATCACATTCGAAAATTTTGCTTTCAAACTCATAAGCATTCTTTAACGATTTTCCAATATTATTATACCGGTCTTGTACAAAAATATGTAGTCGTGTCCCTAGATCTTTTGATAATATGGAAGACGAGTCCAATACGTCAGATGAAGACTGCACCGTTTCTTTCAAGGTCATCGGATTACCATTCGTTGCTTGTTTTATTTTGGAAGGTAGATCAATTGGTAACGTTTCTAAACAAAAAATGTGAATATCTAACCCGCTTGAACATTGGTGTATTATCTCTGAACTGATCCCGAGACAATCCATGGTCAAAGCGGCCGCGGCTCTGCGTGCATGATTTTTTCTAGAATAATACACTTTTCCTTGAATCCATTTTAAATCACTTGAATCATCTCCAAACACTATTTTACGTAGGTCTGGATGAATGTAACCAGAATATATTTTATACCCTGTGATTGGGCATTGAAAGAAACAGGTCCATATAGTTTCACTTCCATTTTTCATATGTTTTTGTTCATACGTGTAGGTACCAGTATGTTCACCAGGTAATGCACTGTAATATTTAAATAATTGGTTGTTCAAATCTTCAGATAATGGAAGTCTAACAATATTATCCTGCTCTGTTGACAAGTGTCTTCGAATACACTGAGTGTAATCTCTTTGATGGCAAAACACATTTGATACTAAAATTTGACTACGAGTACTACTAGTACATGTTTCGAATGGGTTTCTCGCAGTTATTATTCTCCGATTAAATGTTGAGCGATTCGAGTTTCCTATTCTTAAGCATACATTTTGAGTGAAACGGAGATGCTTGCGAAGCATTGGCGACGGATTGAATGACAACAAATAGAATTAAAAGTCTACCGCGCTCACTCGTAACCTTATTTTGGTTTTATTTATTGGATGAAGGATGAAGATGTGCGATGTGCGATGTGCTAGCGCGGCCTCGTGCTTGTTTCAAAAATATCATTGGTGAGGAATCCTTCTGAATTCTGATAAACTGTCCTCACAATTGGTACGTAAGTACAAACATTTTTACTTCGTGCGCTACGAAAGAGAACTGCGTGCTGCGCCACTCCACCGACTCACCTCCTGACTAAACGATTCTATCACATTGCTCTACATATATAATAATCAGAAGAGACAAAGTAATAATCGCAGAATGTTCAATGATACAGATTCTGGTTCGATACAAAAATTGCAATCTAGTGACGAGAAAGAGAAATCCACAAACAGCAATAAGAGAAGGCTTCCCATCAGCTCATCGTCATCGTCCTCTCCTCTTACGAAAAGGATACAACAACCATTGGACACACACACAAACCAATCCTCAAGCGAAAATGATACAGATCAATTGACATTGGAACAACATCGTGAATTTGTTCATGCAATCTATGAGAACGGTTTAGCTGAGTCTTCTCCTTTGTTAATTTGGGAACATATGAGCGAGAACATAAAAGCTGCATACCCTGAATTAAACATTGAAAAGCTCAAGTCAAAACTTCAAAAATATCGGAAAAATAAAGATAAATATGAAGAAGAGTTCATGTCTGAATATGATACGACTTTGAATGAGTTATTGGATACAGTTCCATCCAAAACTGGTGAAGAGCGTAATCTACCGTCAGGTGGACCAGATATTGCCAAACTTACACATTCTATTTTAACACAAAAGGATACTTATGATTCGAAAGTCTCAAGTGCTCATAAGTTAGCTTTTTTATCACAAGAAAAAACGCGAAAGTTACTGCAGGAAACTTCAATAGGACCATCAACCACTGCTCAACGTTCAGCAAACAATGATGATCCAGGTAGTAGTATCATGACTTTGCCTGTCTTAACTCCCACAGAAAGGAATTCACCCATTGGACAATCGTTTGATTTCTTCCTGGCTCTTTTCGAATCATTTAAGTGTGAATTATATGCACAACGGGAACATCAACGGTTTAGCACGCAGAATCATATACATCCTTTTTCATTTCATGACAATGTGCACCGAGTAACAGACGATGCACATCCGGATGCTATGCCATCTTTGGATCAAAGAGGACAACATACTTTTCGTCATAGCGGATCATTAACACCTATTTCATCAGATCATGTACATATCACAAATGGGCAGCAACAGCAACAGCAACAGCAACAGCATCAACAATCTCATACATCTGACATTTCAATTTTGGATCACCATGTTCAAGGAATGGCTGCTCTAAATCATGGGAATATCGATAAGGAAGCTAAGAATAACAAGAAGGACAGAATATAAATTATAAAAGGGAATAACTGCATCAAATAAAAGTTGTTACACAGGAAATTCTGCGTTTTGTTCTCTATTAGATGCAATGTGATATCATGACTCTTCCTCCTTGGAATCTCGGAAAATAAGGCTGAGCCTATCATCACGATTGACAATAATATCATTCGTGTTGCTGGTCCGAAACCTAGCTCCACAAGATAGAATTTCATGTGTGTATCGAAATCGGCTAGCTCCCGACAGAATATACAGTGATCGACGTGGTAAATACAAATCGATGTAATCGTGGACATCCTTCGATGGAATATCATTTTTATGATTCGAGGAATCTAGACTTTCACTCGTACATGCTGGTCTCAGTCTCATTATACAGTCACTGAGGAGTGATAGACCGCAAACAACTGTTCCACTGAACTTGACAGAGTCAACGTGAGCGGACAGTGTTCCATGCTTATGTAGGTGGATTGCATGTACTGGCAACCAAGAGATATTCTGGTTTTCAGCAAAGCATACTCTCATAATATGGTTTCGTATTCTTTCTATGATATCTATTGATGAAGGAGACAAAGATTGTATTTGGTTGGATGCACCATCTGAAGGAATTGAAAGTTCAGTTTCTTTGTAATACGATATCACAGCATCCCAGTGTCCCTTTTCCCATCGTTTCCGCTTCATTCGCTTCATGATATCATTGGCCAAGTTATCGCTTTCTGTACTGGTAATTACATCTGCAAATACCAGTGCTGACTGATCATCAAAGTCTAGAGGGGCATTTGTCGTGTCTACGTATTCTTGAATCGGGGATATTATTTGGAAAGATGAAGTCCATCTCCTTCCCATTCCAAGGAAATTGTGACGAGAAATCTGCGGAATTCGAGCCACATTGATCATCAAGATGAAATTAAAGATAAAGAGTCTATTATCAGTATAAATGGCTACCTAGATACTTTGGTTGCTTTAGTGTAGAGAGAAGAATTACGCTTTCTTCTTTTCCCCATGGTGTTTTCCTCTCGGTATCCTCGAATTTAGAACCTCGGAAATTGAAATATTTATCCAACATAGTACTCTTCACTTTTATGCTCTATTTGAAGAAGATGAGTGAACTATGTATTTTTGCCATGAGCCATGACAAGTAAACTCTTTTCTGATGAAAAATCTTTTAATTTGCTTTCGATGACGAGTAGCTTTATTGAAATTGTGTGGATCTATTATGGACCTTTGAATGATCGCATTTGCTGTGGAAAATGGAGAATCAATCAATCCTGGTATCTCCATTACAAGAATTATTCGTCGAGCTATCAAAAACTGATTCGCGTACTATTACATTTATGAATCACAAGGTTCCGATTAAGAACTCATCCACTATCATCAATTCAAATAGGATTGTCGATTGTCTATTTCTGTCCTACAGTAACTCCAGTAACAATCATTTTCAAAGGTTCCTTACTATCTTTTGGAACCCATACCCCATGAGCTTCCTTCGGAGCAATATGCAGGAATGTACCTGATGCAACACTGATTTCTTTCTCACCGATTTTGAAGAATCCATTTCCTTCAATTACATAAAAAAGTTCCTTATATTTCAGCACCAACATGACAAATGACAAATCATTAGTTTCATAATTCTTCTCAGAAAAAACATTAAAAAATAAAAACGTTCAAAACATGTACATCTAAATAACTCACATGCATAGATTCATGCTGATGTGGGGGTAACATAACTTGCCCTGGTAGAAAGGTTGCCACACTGAACCCAACACAATTAGGAATGACAAATGGCTCAAGAAGTTGCTGTTTCGTGATTGGTATACCTAACTCATCCACGTGGACTGTATTTCTCACAGGAGTCTCTGCCAATGTTTTGACCAAACCGATCTTTGTGACTTGTTGAACGTTGTCATTTAAAGTGGAACTGGTACTAATGACTGTTCCAATGACTATACCGATTGCGATACCGATCAGCAAAGAACTGTTTATGCGGTTTTTAGCATTCCTAAGAATAGGCCTCACAACGTCAACCATATTTATAAGAAACTCCCTCCGTATGTTATAGATGGTGGTCACAAGATCACTTTACGCTTTGTGCACTTTTGATAGATTCAAAGTATCGATGTCGTCGATTGTGTTGATTGTTAGCTGTTAGCTGTTATTCGTAGCTTGTTGCTCTGTTCTCTGTTCTGTATACGTACGTACGTACAAACGGACGAAGGACGAATGACGAAGCACGACGACCGACGACGAGTAATTTTGAATCAATCAACACACACTTGAAAACAGATATTAGTGATCGAAATCAATCCACCATGAGAGTATTGACAATTTTCATACTATTGTCGAAGGTAGTTTATTCGGAAGCATTCACAATACCTGGTAAAAAAGAATTTCGATTCGCTTTGGAAAATGAGAAAATGACGACGAAGTCCCGACGAGATTTCTTAGTGGGCGCAGCTGTAATCCCTATATCCATCTTAGTTCTACCTCTCCCAAGCTCTGCTGGAGAAGTTGGAGCAATGATTACAAAAGCTGTAACGCAATCAGACCTAGGTATTCAAGTCCGAAAATCTGTTGTGCGCGGCGCTCAGATCATGGATAAAATTGATGGTCAATGGGAAAAGTTTTCCGATGACAATCATTTAGGAGCTCAACGATTCAATCAGCAAGATAGACCCAAACCTAGAGAAGTACCAGACCTACAACCTCTCAATGTTCCTCTTGCTAACAAAATTCTAGAAATATCTGATCAAACATTTCTTGATCTTTCAGGCATATCCTCGAACACGTTAGAATCTCAAATACAAAAGGTTGATGATTTAGTAAGAAAGAGTTTTTATAGGGCAGGTTTACAATTTGATACTGATATGAACGCCAAAGAGTTTAATTATTATTGTTATATCCACTTCAAAGCCTACTGTGACATCGTGAAAGACAAGACTCTTTCTTTTAACGTCAAGTCTTTTGAAACAGCACTTGGGGAGAAGTTACTCCGTCTTTTCTATACTCACGGAACTGATGATAGGATTACATCACTGTCCAAGACGGAGAAAAACACAAAGACTGAATCCAAAGAATATGTAAAAATAGCTCTGAGTACTGCCTTAGAAGCAATTGATACTGTTTTAAATGCACTAGTTACAAACGGATTCGTGGCAAGGGCTGAACGAAATACCATAGACCAGGAACGAATTCAAGATTGGTCTGAGGATATGGCTGACATTCAGCTTAGCATACCTCTTGATGGTGATGCAACTCTCAATGCCCAAATATTACTACAAGAACAAGGATTGCGCATGTATCCAGATTTTGGTAGATTTATCATTGCTGCATTGTTAAGGAAATGCTTGGAAGGAACTAATCAAAAAGTCGTCGATGAAGAATACTACATGGATACTGGATACAGTACCGATTCGTTTGAGGTCAAGCAGGTGCTTTTAAATATTGTCATTGATAGTGCTTAGTTCGATAAGTCTTTGTACGGATCTGGTTCTAATATGAATCTAAAGGGAACATCAGTCAAAATCCGTGAAAATAATCGTTTCCAATAAAAAGGTTGAATTTGTGGAACTTACTCTGTGGTGTAATACGTATTTCCATCAGGTTGGGGTTTCAACAAGTATGGAGGATAGACGCATGGGGACCATCCTACATCCCCTCCAATTCCCATATGATGGGAATCAATGGATACGAAAATAGGGTCAAATCCATCTGCACGTTCGTCCAAATTATGCGTGTGAGTAGCCTCATGTATTTCTTTTTGACTATGTAGCAAAGCACTAAATTGAAATGGCATCACATCATTTTTTGCTACAACTGTAAATCCATTTGAAGCATTATCGCAAAAAGAAGCATACAAGCAATCAGACCTATTCCCGTTCTCGGATGGAACAATATATTCGTAACCCATTTTTGATGCTGTGGTCACCCAAGTTCTCATTTCAGATGCCTGCTTACGATCGCAGTAGTTTTCATATGGTCCTCTACCAAAATATTCGATTTTACAGAATGATTTATCGATTTGACCGGAAAATCCAATCCGAGGTATAGACACAACCCCCTTCATACGATTGGAAATGGCAGTCTTTGCCCTTACCATGACAGCACATCTTGGGAAGAATGTATATTCTATTGTCTGTTTAGCTATTGAAGATTTTGTAGATGAAGATATTATATCATTCTCGACCTGAACAATTATGTCATTTCCATCTTTTTTGACTTCTAGCTTTGTGCACTTTGATCGAGGCGGGAGGCTAGGATCCAGTCCTGCCCTGCGCCACCAATAACTGTAAGACTTGTTTGATACCATATTCTCTACAAGTGATAATTTCCAACCTACCCATCTGGGCATCAAATATTTCATTCTATCAATACCTCCTCGATCGTTATCTGTGAACGCTCTAGTAACGTTAAATCTAAGCGGAGATACTAACACTTCCAACCCATTCCTTGCCAAGAATGATGTCAACATTCCATCAGAAGCGCTAACAACAGCAGTTCGACGATTAGAATTTCCACCATCGCCTTCAGTCCAGATCTCAACAGAATCTTCAGTTCGCCGAAATGTTGTTATGGCCGACGTTTGCTTTAGAGCCCCGCTTGAAGACACATATTTATTCTCACCAATTTGAATTTGTCCGTTGGCTATTAATGTGGTAGTCTGCCACTCTTTCTTATCTTCTTCACAGCAATCCCATCTAAAGCTAAGCCATCCAATAGAATCGTGTTTTAGAAGTTCTTTTGATAGTGTGATTGTTACTGACAGATTTTGACCATTTTCTTTCCGTATTATGCAATTTTCTCCCACATTTTTTGTGCCTCTCATTTCATGCAGCGTCCATATACATTCTAGCCGATCCCACAGTAAATAAGAAATATCGTCGCTCTTAATGAAAGTAACCACGACAGAGATTGCATCGTCTAATAACGAAGTACTTTTGCTTAACATTTGGATTGGTTGTTGAAGGTACTTTATCTCATAAACAGATGGATGAGGTTCTCTATCCGGTGAAAATATTCCGTTTATACAGAATTGTGCGTCATTGACTTTATCTCCAAAGTCACCTCCATAACCAAAGTATTTTCTACCAGTAGAAGGACATACTTTCCTCAGACCTTGATCCACCATGTCCCAAATGAAACCACCCTGTAATCTTGGATATTTGCTCGAATAGAATGCCTCCCAGTAGAGGTGGATGTTTCCATTACTGTTTCCCATCGCATGACTGTAATGAATGTCAGTTATAATTTGAAATCACTTAGTAAAAACAACGTCGACGACGGACTTACCTGTATTCGCAGAGGATCACAGGGCGATCGATCCATTTCGTGGTGAGCTGAATTGTTTTTTCAACATTCGGATACATCGAGCACACAATATCACTGAGACAGGTCTGACCAGTCCCTTCGAATAACGCGCCACCGCCTTCGTACATGATAGGTCTACTGGTATCCAGTTCTCTCAAAGCGCGACGGGCAGCAACGAGATTCCTCCCTCTACCTGATTCATTACCTAGACTCCACAATATTATAGAAGGGTGATTACGATCCCGTTCAACCATACGAGTTACTCGCTCAACAAATGCTTTCCCCCAAGCAAAATCATCAGCCAGTTTGCCCATGAAAAACATCCCATGTGTTTCACAATTAGCCTCATCACACACATAGACTCCATAGTAGTCACATATGCGGTAGAATGATATGGCATTCGGATAGTGACTCGTTCTTATCGCATTGAAATTATTTTGCTTGATGAGTTCGATATCCTTAATCATATCCTTTACAGTCACAACCTTACCATGATCGGGATGATGTTCATGCCTATTTATTCCCTTGATGATAAGAGGTCTTTTGTTGAGATGAAGTGTCCCATCTTCAATATCGACACTTCGAAATCCTATTCGACATGCTTCCGACTGGTTTCCACAAGTGACTGTCAATGTGTATAATGCCGGAGAGTCAGAGCTCCAAAGTTGAGGATTGTCAATTATAGTAGAAACATGTAAATCAGTAGCCTTTGCACTCAATTTTACTTTTTCCTGCCAAATCATTTCTCCTTCACGAAATGTACCACGACAATCCTCCTGAATATCACTGTAAAGTTTGAGCACAATATTTCGATCTTTGTGTCCAGGACGTAAGTCAACACAGATAGCCAAATGGCCATCCATATCCGCCTGCGCTCTTAGATCTAAAATATCCATTTCACGCCGACGAAGCATCATTTCAACAGATCTGTGAGTGACAGTTTTGAAAAACATGCTAGTGAGAACATAATTCGACCCAATATCCCATCTACCATTATAACAACTGACCTGTGTATACCAGCCATCCACCAATGATCTTGATCTTCCAGGTATGAACCGTCTGAAAATCGACAAACTACCACATGCATTACATTCCCTTGCGGTCTCAAATTAGGAGTCAAGTCAAATGAAGCAGGTAGCCGAGAATCTTGCGAGTAACCCACAAAATCATGGTTTACGAACAAGAAAAATGCGCTTTCTACTCCATGAAAAGTAATGGTAATTTCATCTTGAAGACCAAGCCCATCGAGTCGCCATTCATTTGGAATATCAAAGTTCAACTTGTAGATACCAGTGGGATTTTTCTTTGGGATAAAAGGAGGGATGCATTTGAATGGATACTTGATGTTTGTGTAAATGGGATTATCGTCTACATTGGGATCAAGTGTCCAATTAGAAGGCACCTTTACTGGTCTCCATTCACTGTTATCATCATGATTAATAGAATTGAAATCATATTCTACATGTCCTAGTGCATGTTCTACACTGTCATGTAAACAGAATAGCCACTGTTCACCATCCATGTTCCATATATTCGGTGCAATATTGGATTCCTGACTACTACATGTTTTAGCAGTTGCAAGAAGGTAGGGACTACAAGCAGCTTGTCGAGCATCCATCTCATTTACATGAAGTCTGACACAAGATGTTACAACTTTCTGTCTATTAAATTCTGTATAAGATGGGTCCATCCATGGTTTGTTACAAAATTTTGAAAATATTTGATAATATGAATGGATGATGAAGTAAAGCGTAAACATAAGGCTGGATACAAATTGTAGTTGTAGAGATGTCGACCCCCCCAATTTTTGCTCCATTATTTGAATTCCACATAGATACAAAAAGCGAATCAAGGTTCCAAACACGACGATGAAGAAAGTGGTATGAGTTACATGGTTGCAGGGCATGATCCATGTAGTGAAGTATCTATTTATGTACACATCAAAAGGAAACGTTGATTCACCCTTCAAAACAGATTCAGGAACCTTGTAAGCATGCGCTTTCGTTGGGAAGATAGTATCCATAGCGAGAATTCTGTGTCTTTCAGAATTTGGCTTCATCTTGAGTATCCAAAGTACAGGCGAGTATTTAACTTTTCTTATCGTTTGTGTAACAATTCACAATAGGGAATAGGTCTGGAGTCTATTACCTACTATCTACTATCTTTTCTCTGGATCTGGAGTCGGAGTTCTCATGGCCATGCTTTTACCAAGCAGACGAGGATTGATTGTTCATAGCAAATAAAGCAGTGTAACTGGAGATAAATCATCAATATTTGTATTATCTACCACAAAGATTGGTAATATTCTTGTAGACACTTACCACCAACTGGTCATAAGATCATGAGCATCAAACACAAGGAGTGATTGAGAACCTATGGTAGAGTTCCATTCGACCCTACTTTTTTACGACTTGTATAGTACAATACTTCTTAATCTGGAAACGAGCATTAAAAATAAAGTTAGGATCTATAATTTAGTACAGTGAACCTGTAAAAGGACATTTGTTTTTCCTGTTACCAAATCAATAAAGATAATTACTTCGCCATGGGATGTCCAGCAATGTATTCCGTAGCATCTTCAATACTCATAATCTTATCCGCCTCTGCATCTGGAATTTCAATAGCGAATTCATCTTCAATGGCCATTACTACCTCGACAGTATCAAGAGAATCAAGTCCGAGGTCATCGGTGAACTTGGCAGAAGGTGATACTTTTGAGGCATCGACTTTGTCAAAGTTTTTGACAACAGTCATGATGCGGTCTGATACTTCCTTGGCGTCGAGAAAGGTCTGGATAGAAAGAAATGAATGTAAATCAGTGATGAAGGAAAAAGAATGATTTAGAATAGGTCATGGTAAGAATACTGTGAGTCTCCATTTCTTTTCGGAAGATTTACATATACATGTATCATCTACAATATTATAAAAACCAAAAGCAACGAGATCAACTTACACTTCCGGCGAAGTTCCTGACAATAGAAACCTGTTGTGTACGACGAACAGAGGTGGTCGCGGCACGAATGGCGAATCTAGAAGCAGAAGAGAACATAATGGTGTATTCTAAAACAGAAAGATTGAGATGAAAAGGTATGATTGTGTGAGTGGGCAATATAGAAAAAATAGCAACTCTTTCAATGTATTCATATCAGTGACCATTTGAATAGGCTACCTGAAAAGTTCTTTAGGTTCATCGCGCCGCGAATCCGTACAGAAGAATGTGCTATGGCAAAAGGTAAATCATACTAACACCTCAGTCTTAACCAACCATCCGATCTACCGAACTTCTATCCAATAGATTCAGCAGCACACCCTTCTCTTCCCTTACAAGCAACCTAAGATGAACATCAATATTCCTATTTTTGTTTCTTTAATCATGATAAATTCTAGCTACATACCTTTTAGAATTGTACAGCACTTGTGAGATTGTATTTGAAGCGGACGGAGCACGAGCACGGAGCCATCCAGAGAAAGCTGCTGCGTGCTACACTGAGTGTGCTTGCGAAGAAGAAAGAAAAGGGAAGCGAAGAGACAACTTTGCGACTTCTCTCTATTTCGCCCTTTTCGATTTAGATCTCATCTCGTACCTCATACTCGTATCGCATTTCGTTCGACCTTAACACACCACCAACGCCCATTTCAGTTTCCACATTTAGAATCGATCAACATCTAAATACATCATGGAATGGGAACCTGATCCAACTTCACCATACGACAACGGTTACACCCATAATCCAATATCTAGCAAAGTTGGATTAC
>Ga0213868_10002004_pt1 | contig 19636 bp, 12 predicted proteins | sample PICome_9_FD_160087 | JGI IMG/M metagenome (GOLD analysis project Ga0213868, IMG submission 160087) | Coastal seawater microbial communities near Pivers Island, North Carolina, United States - PICO127 | ecosystem: Environmental > Aquatic > Marine > Coastal | place: USA: North Carolina...
CCTCTTTCGAGCTCTTTTTTCGCGCGCCGGAAATGACATCTGCCTTTGCCCGGGTTTGAATTGAGGCAACCAGCAACCATGCAAAGAACGAATGAATGTACGCAGTCTATTTTCCAAAAGCATCTTTTTTAAAATAAAAAAATTAATATGTCTCTTGGAAAAGCTCTATCCATTCATCGAGTTTTTTCTCACAACTATTTCTCAAACCGCCATCTCTAACGAACCTTTCCAACAAATATTTCGCTTCAGATGGAGTATTAGCATCAACTGTGTAACCAGAAACATCGTAAGCATCACCGATTTCATGCGTTCCATCCACATCCAGAAAAGACAAAGTTCCCTTGCATACGGTGCCACTACCGAGGGTGATTTCCCAATGGACGCATATGTTGAACTCAAAGATGTACCTCTTCTTTCCCCTTACCTTGGCAACAGAAGCATGGGCTGTCCCACCAGCCACTTTCGAAGAAATCAGGTTTGTTACATCTACCACTTTTATGTGAGCGTTCGGATCAGGAGATCCTGCAGGAAGTGAGTATTCGCACTCCAATATCTTGGATTTGATTGTTTCAATGGCCCAATCAGTGTAATCCCTTTCTTCCCAAGTTCCAGCTTTATTCCATGCACTGACATCCTTCTCTGTTGTGATAGGAGCTGGAATCTGAGTTTCGTCTAGGCGTTTAGGAGTGATATCTCCAATGAGTGCCTTCTCTTCTTCGGTCTGTTCATGATGAAAAAAGGAAGTCTTTTTTCCATTAACAACCTTGTAGCCTCTCACATGATCAGACTGAGTGAACTCATCGTTATCATCAATATCTGCTATTTCGTTGTTATTCTTTGTTGTGGAGGCTGAATTTGTATGGATAGGTTTAGCTTTTGGAGGAGGAGGCATTGTGGCATCCTTGATCCTTTGAGCTTCAATCTCTTCTTTCTTCTCCTCGGCCTCCTTTTCATCTTTGATCAACTGCTTCTTGGCTTTTTCGTATTCTTTCTGTAGAGCTTTATTGCTTCCGTCCAATGCGATAGCAGATTCAAAAGCATTAATAGCCTCCTGTGTTTTTTTCAAGGCCATACAAGCAGCCGCAAGTCTCCAAAATCCCTTCACATAAGTTGCATCATAACAAGTTGCACTAACAGCATCATCATAGGACTCTTGAGCTTTACTCATATGCAACCAACAGAGAGATCTGTTTGAATGAAGAACAGCAAGTTGCTGTTCCTGGTCGTCGAGGCAAGAAGAGACTTCAATGGCTTTGCTGTAAAGGTCCTTTGCATCTGGGTACCGCTGAGTTGTGACTGATACTCGCCCCCTTCTCTTCAATTCTTCAACTAAAGCTATCTTTTCATCTGTGGTCGAAGGAGTTGCGGTGAGGACATCATTATGAGGAGAGAATGGAGACGAGCCAAACATGTTTGTAGAGGGTTAGATAGTAGAAACATGACGAGCAGAGTGAACAGTGGGTAGTGGGTACTCGGTAGTGGTTCCAAAGAGACTCGAAGAAAAACGTGAAAAATGCGCGAAAACTTCTGTTCCTTTATCTTTTGTATGCCCTCACGAGTACAAGCCCTTTGTCACCTATCGTATTATTCGTACGCCAAACGACTCACGACAGGTGGTTACTTACTGGTTACTGGGTTACATGTTGAATATTGAACACCGAACAATAATTCCTGTACAATATCTGATTTTTTATAGAGATAAATCGTAGAGTTAACATGCAGAATCTCTTAAATGGTTGGACTGGTCTGAATAAGAATCATGTCGTTTTCTTTCCTGGTTCAACAACTCAAAGTTTGGGAAAATCTGGTAATACAAACGCAACACCTAATTCTAAATCTGAACCAAAATCATCTTTAGTTCTTAAACCTGACCATAAATTTGGTAAGATAAAGCGCACCAATTCATTCTCTGATTTGATAAAAGAAAAGGCCATAAGGAAAGCCTTAACGAGAAAAGAGAACCACGGTGATGAACCAGATAAAAAGATTGAGCCCGCGACCATCACACCGAGGGGAATATCAGATGCAAGTATAGCAAAATCTTATGCTAGAAGTCAAAGCGATGTTAGCAATTCAATATCAAATTCACAGTCCCAGACAAATTCAAATTCAACGCAAAAACGAGATAACTCAGTTGCCGTTCGTCGGGGGAGCCTCGATTCTGCCTCAATACCATCGTCGTCTATCCCTCATAATACCGGGCAGTATATTAACGAAAACGCGTATGCAAATCAACAGCGTTCCATGAAATTTGCTGAAAGAAGCTCATCCCAGAGGAGTATTGGGAGTTCCAGAAAAGCATCATCACAGCATTCCAAGGATGGAAGGGTAGTGCTTGATACATCAGATGACGGTCAACATTCAGATTTATCGAGCTTAGATGGCAGTCATGTGGAAAGTCATAGTTTTCATAATCATAGTATACCATATCGTAGTAGTAACCCTCCAGTTATTCCAGAATTTCAGGGATCAGATGGAGAAATGATACAACAAGCCTTTACTGTGAGTGGTAGTACATGTACTCAATGTCAAGATGCTCAGAAACGTTTACTAGCAACGGAGTCAGATTTAGAATATCTCAGATCAATCCTGATCAACTCTGAGTACGTATGTATATCATGCGAACAACGCAATCAAATGCATTCAGGATCATCTGTAGCCAGCAAACACTCTACAAAGAGCAAGCAATCAATGGCCAGTGGGAAAATATCAGTAGGAAATTCAAGTGGTACAAGTAAACGAAAAGGAAAACATGCAGCTGATTCATTGTCTCTTCCAGAAAATATGACGCTTGCAGCGTCATCTCAAAGACTCATGGACACTATGATCCGCCATAAACGCCAGATTGAGCAGATTTCGAAGGATACTAGTCGTTGGCAAAATGATATGCACATGAAGTTATCGAAACTTGCCATGATGTGCAAAGATCTTAATGATGAATCTGCTTCTCGAAAGGAGCAAGTTGAGCTTGCACGAAATGATAGAGATGCAATTCGGCAAGAAAGAAATGCAATGACTTCAGAATTGGAGTTGCTGCGTACAAGAGTACAGATGTACGAAAAACAAGAAGTAGAACATGCCGAGTTACGACGAATCGTGCGCGAAAAACAATATGAAACACTTGCTATAGCTGACAATGCCATAGCGCATAGAGATTCTATTATCGAACAGTTAACTTCAAGACTTAATGAGGCACTTGGAATCATAAATGACGAGAAACAAAATCGGCATGCTGCTGCATGATAATTTGAATGCGACGTTACCAACGGAAATGTAATATTCTAAATTATTTTTTTAAAAAAAATCTTTTAATTTTACAATATTACCTTAGAATAGAGTAGGGAGATGATGGGAACAGGAGACTATTACCACTATTTTTGTTGCTTGACCTGGGTCCAGGGAAAACTTGCCAAAAACGGAGAGTTTCGTCTCCAGCTCCAGTTACAATCGTTGAACCATCGGGAGACATTGCTAAATAAAGTACGCGATAAGTATGACCAGTCAGAGTTGCAACTTTTTCCATTGTTGGATACTTCCAAAGAGCTATTTGATTCAATGAGTATCCATGAGTGCTCACAATTTCATTGCAGTTTTTGGACCAAGCAAGATTGCAAACCTGACTCCCGGTGTCGATGTAGTTAAGTGGAGTTCCACTCAAACTATTCCAGAAGCGAATGGTTCGATCTGCAGTTCCTCCCCCGCTTGCTAGGAGGCCGTGTTGATGTGGAGACCATGCGATAGCCTTCACAGCGGCAGTATGCTGAGAAAATTTATGAGCTGGTTGTCGATGATTCTTGATATCCCAAACAAGGAGTTTATTATCATTCCCCCCAGATGCCAAATGCAAGGGTTCATCAAAGGACCATTTTAAACCACACACTTCTTGCTTGTGAGACTGCAATCTGACTGTGTAGGGATGTTGAGAACGCACATCACGAAGGCAAATGAGCCTGTCCCTACTTCCGCTAGTTAGCGTTGAACCTGACCATGTCAAAACTCCGACTCTAGCAGAATGCCCAGTCATCGTTCTGACTTTGGCAATCTTTACCGTATCCCAAAGATGTATTTCTCCATTATTAACGCCTACAGCAAGATGAGTTCCTTTTTGAGTCCATGCGACTGATGTCACGGAGTTTTGACTATTTGGTCCGAAATCGCATAGTTTAGTCACCTTGGATGTACACGCACTCCATAGGTAAACGCAATGTCCGAGACCGACAGCAAGGACGTTCTGAGACGACCAGTCCACTAAATTCAAATAAAAATCATCCGCAAGAGAGGGAGCATCTAAAACTTTAAGCGGTACTTTTGAAACTTTTCTTTTTTGTTTTTGAGGCATTGACATTAGGCGTTGATTAGATGACATTCTAACAGGAGAGAGACTAAATGAATCAACAACTGCAGTTGGATCTTCTCCGGGACTTCCATAGACTGAGTCATGGTATGACTGCCTTGCATCTTGATTGAAACGGAAGAAATTAGTGGAACTCTCATTAAAAGGGCGACGTTTATTCGTATGAGATGTGCGCGATGTCCTTAGAGCATTATTTGAAGGTACCGGTTGAGCTGGGTCAAGATTTTCTCCAAGTAACTCCGATCTTAGAAGCATATTCAGTATCGGTGGCTGTGAAACTCGATTCGAGGAATTCGTTTCTTGTCTAGCTGGATCATCTTCGTTCGAAGGAACATTTGAAATGGAAGGATTCTCAAAAGAATCATCTGATTGAACTTTACGGTCTTGATCCCATACAGAAAATGTCAAGTTAGAAGTAACTCTAGACGGGATAAACCTATCCGATACGTTGACGCGACCATTTCTTTTTCCAGCAGATGGCGAAGAAGATACGAGGAAACGACTTTTTGGTGATGGTGTACTAACAGAGGTGCAATGTCCCTCAAGGCTTTTCGGTGTTTTGCGTGGTGTGTAGAAATGTAGTGAATTTGAGTCGCTCATGCGTTCCCTATTTCTAAACCCCCTGGAGTCTGGCGTGCACATTGATGCGATAGACGGAGAATGGATAACCGAACTTTGAAATGTATAACTACTGTCCTGGTCACAAATCGACGAGCTAGGAGTCCTGAATTCAGCACTACCGTTGGACTTGGATGCACTCCCACCGCGGATAAAGCTAGGTGGTGGCATTAGAATAGCGTCAACTTCATCTCGATCGGACGGAAGTTTGGTAGGAAGTATCTTGGATCCAAACGTTCCAGTTTGGTGAGATGTATAAGGATGTGGTAATACCTGATCCGCATGATCATAGCGAAGTGTGATTTTACCGTGTCTCCCCTCCTCGTTCAGTGAGTCAAGTGACCGACTGGGAGTTACTGGTGATTTTGTGACACTTGTACCACAAGGCGAAGGTGGAAGCAGACTGGAACCTGTTTGGTTCTTAAATGGTGAATCTTTAATTTTCGAGTAATAATTCGAAGAGTCACTGAGTTTTTTTGACACGAAGGACGCGTCTTCAGATGGAGATGATGAAATATTGGTTGTAACTGAATGCATGCCTCCCGTATCACGTTTTCTTTTCATGTGCTATGTCTGAAAATATCTTATTTAGTATATGATAAAGTGGTTTGGTGGGGCGACTTCGAGCTGAAACGGGTTTCTCTTGCTTATTGATAGTGGTGGTGTTCAACTAAAAAAAATGGAAAGTAAGACTGAAAATCAACTATCGATGGGTTTTGACTGGAAATCTTTCAGTCACCAGTGAATGAAAAAGTTCTTTCCTAAAAGATTTTGATGGGAGTTGAAAGAGAAGTAACAATTGTAACTCTCAAGTGAGAAAATGATGGTTGGAATATATCTACTACGAAGTTGTGTCTTCGTGTCACGATGAGATTGGCCAAGCTGGTGAAACAACAATAGTATGCTTGTTTCGAATCCTTGACCGTTAAGGATGTGATGCTCTTTTAAAAAAATGCCGAAGGTGTCGTTAGAACTAATTATCAGATGTTACGAATGCGTTCGTGTTGATTGATTCTGTACCTCACTTTTTCACTTGTTTTATGTTTTACATGCAGAAGAGCAGAGAGAAAGAGATGTGTTGGGCCGTCGTCCGTTCGATGACTAAATGTCTCCTTTTTAGCCGAAGCATTAGCGTTAGTAAACAGTTCAAAACACTTCCATCACTGAAAAATCTTTTGGAGAGATTGATGATTGATTCTTGATTCATTCCAACAATGGGGATTACTGTAATAGCTAATGAATGAACTTATTGATTGATTGTCATTGATTGATTCATTAAAGTTTAAAAACTCCAGCCCTTCTCAATAATAATAATTTTCTTGGACCGATGGAAAGATGTCCATCCTCAAGAATCATTCCTTTCAAGTTGGTCTAGTCATCCGTATTTTGATCATGATCTTATTCCCAATTCTATTTGACGATGGAGTGATGTTACAGGGAGTAAAATATACAGATATTGACTATCATGTATTTACAGATGCAGCGAAACATGTATCTCGAGGTGAATCACCCTTTGATCGACATACGTATCGATATACTCCTTTTATAGCGCAAATATTGTCCTATGCCAATGATGATTGCAGTGGTTTGTATTGGTGGAGGTGCTCAAAATATTTTGGAAAGTTATTGTTCTGTGTGGCCGATGCCTTGTGTGGTTGGTTTATTCTAAAACTCCGCAGAAAGATGCGACTGAAATCTAGTGAAAGCCATAATGATCGATGGGTATCCGTTGAACTTCAAGATGCCTTGTGGTGGCTTTACAATCCTCTTCCAATCAATATTTGTACGCGCGGGTCAGCCGAGAGTTTTGTTGTTCTACTTCCTGTACTTCTTACTGTTTCCATAGCTCTTTCGGATGCAGCTACTAAACATCAGCTTCGTAGGAAGGCTTTATTGGCGGGTGTTGTTCATGGATTGTCAATACACTCCAAACTGTACCCAATCATATACACCGCTTCGTTTATGGCCTTCTTTAGCAAAAGGGAAAATGACAACACTGCGAAGAGCTTCTCAAAAATAGTGTCTATCACAAAGTATTCTTGGGAGCCACAAATGTCTGCGAAGGCAGGAAAGAAAGGCAATGAAAAGTATCCGTTCCCTTGGTTCGATCTTTCGAGGCTATTACGCCTCATTCAAATATGGATTTCACGTCTGCTAGCGTCAAGCTCCATTTTGTTTGCAATCGGATGCATAACTTCATTCGCTAGTTTTACAATCGCTTCCGTGTATCTATATGGTCAAGTTGCATTAGATGAAGGACTCTTATATCATTTTTCGAGGTTAGATCATCGTCATAACTATTCAATATTCTGGTATTGGATATATCTTGCTCGTGGGCGTTATGCGTCGATGGATCAAACCAACGTGTCTCATTTTTCTCTTGTATCAATGGGAAAAGTGCTCATGATTCCTCAAATGGTGTTGCTCTTTTATTCAAGCTTGGGGATAGCTCCATATGATTTAGAATTTGCTTTATTCCTTCAAACGTTCCTGTTTGTTGCCATGAACAAAGTCATAACTGCTCAATATTTTACGTGGTACCTTGTGTTGTTACCATTATGCTCAGAGAGAATACGTTGGAATGTGCGAAACCAATATCGTGCTTTGATTGTTTTGGCTGTTACTACTATGACTTGGCTCCTCAGTGCTTTTCTTCTCGAAATGAAGGGTCTATCTATTCATCTTTATGTTTGGATGGCATCCATCGCATTCTTTTTGGGTAATATGAATCTCTTTTGCACAATTTGTTCTAACTACCATGTCGTCGAATCGCGTTCTTCTAATGCTAAGGGAAAAACCAATTAAAGCATGAATTTTAACTTCTTTTTTTTATGTTGATGATTATGACCTAGTCGAGAAAGAGCGGTAATTTCATTCCGCGTTCACCTAACACACGTTGAATTTTACCATTCTCTATTTCCGCCACAACATCGACTTGCTCCGAAAGATCTTTAGTCCTTTGCACAAATCGCTGGTATCTCTCCGCTTCTTTTCCTTCCCAGAAGAAATTTGGTGGGGGTTCTATCTGCTTTTCTACATAATCACTTACGAAGCGTTGGAGCCAATATATCATTTCGTCCAACCACTCATCATCTCGATGAACTCTTAATAGTATAGACCCACATGTGGCCGTTTGTCTCACCATAATTGCAGACTGACAGTTCTTACCCAAACAGAGCATTTCCATTTGTAATTGAGGGAAGTAAATTGGGGGGACGTTGGATTGGAGCGGTAATTCACGAATTTTGAATTTGTCTCCCTTTGGGGCATTTCTTTTCTTACTTCCGTTGGTCCATTCCGTAGGCACAAACGGACAATGATTCTTCACCTCCAGTGCCTCTAAGGTTCCATTCGAGTACTCAATCACAGCATCGGGAGATGCACCTATGATAAGATTTCCTATTTCTTCATTTTTGTCTTTGGTATTGAATTCAAGGCCTGCACCACACATTCCCACTTCTCGAACCTTCAATCCGTCATCTTCTTTAGCAAAGTAATTCAATGCTGTCAGTATAGCCGTTGCTTCTTGTTGATTACCCCAATTCATTCTAACTCTCATGGGTGTCGACATATTACTAATAAATGTTTTGGCTTGATCTCTTCTGCTTTCAAGGTCTTCTTTGGTAATTGTTGGCATGTATTTCGCCAAAAATGGATAATGATGCGAATGACTGTCCTCGGAGCCATTATGATCTTGCATCACTTTCCAAACATTCTGTATCTTCTTATCACCTCCATTTCCTCCAGTACATAAAATACGATTCATTTCTTCTAAAGTCCGTATAGCCGGTGAGGACAACCTATAGAATGCTTGAGTACATCCCTTTTGCAAAGACCTAGGAACTCCCAGTAATTTCGCAGCATTGTTTTCCAGAAAGCCCAGTGCTGGCGTTGCTTGTGAGGTGGTACACCTTCCACTATGCAATGCATCCCACTGCCAGCTGTCTTGGCGGAAGTACTTTACATCTTCCAATTGATTGATACGTTTGATTTCGTCAGGATGTTGAAGAGGTTCAAATCTCGGGTGTGATCGAAGATGATTCATCGGTATGGCTCTCCATTGAGTATCAGGTAAATTTCCATAGTTTTTAAACTTGTGTTTCTTTTTCGTGAGTGATGTTTGTGTGTTGTATGGGGGATGACCTGTTGATCCGATGTTGTTGTCTCCGTCGTTGTCCTTCGTTGTTTGTCGTTCGTCGTTGATGACTTTCTCATCGATATTATTATCACCGTCCACCGAGTCAGAAGACGAGTTTAAGTTCTGATGCAGAATAGTCCGTCGATGTTTAGAGCTATGGATGGTCTGAGATGGAGTTAAGCTATATTGGAGTTGATTGTATGAGTCTAATCTGTCATCGTCGTCATTCTCCACCCGAAAATGATTCAGACTGTGATTATTGTGTAATGAGCAGTGTTTGACTTGTGAGGGAATGAGAAAGGAATGGACCTGAAACTTGGAGTCATTAACCATAACGATGATAAGAGCTACAAATGATATGTGCAAATGGTAAGGAGAAGCATGCATCGTCGTCTTAGAGATTGTATTGGTGCATATCAGATACACAGTGTGTAGAGCTATCGCGTGATGATGTGTTTTGAGGTGTGTAGTGAATTTGTTGAAAGGCGCTTGAAAGTTACCATGTTAGTACTCGTGGACGTTTACCATTTAAAACATCAGAGACAACAGACAACAGACAACAGACAACTGTTGTCAAAGAGTAAAAGTTTCTCTCTCCTCACTACAGTCGATACTATAAAGAGGCAAATTGTTCGTTGATGTGTCTTTTGTATGATACACATTTTGAGATACTTTTTGTGTAGCTTTTTTGAGATATGAAGAATGTCCGAACTCTCTTCTCGCATCTGAAACGGAAAAGACTCACTGTAACTCCAACGACGACGGAGACGAGAATCACTTATGAATTGCAAAGTGCAGTAGATGGTTCTCCAAGGGTTAAAGTGACATCTGCGAATTCCTCAGATATTCAACGCGCTATAGAAGATGCTCAACTGGCACAACAAGTATGGTATAACGATTATTCTGCTCAAGAAAGAGCTCGAATTCTTTCGAAAGCCTCGTCTATTCTATCATGTAGACTCGACGAAGTGGCTCAAATCGAAGTCATGGACACTGGAAGATGTATTTCTGAGATAAGGACAAATGATATACCATCTGCAATTCATATGTTATCGTATTATGCTCATTTACCCGGTATACTGTCTCATGGATCTGTTCAGGATGTTCATCTATCCTTATTATCGTACACTCATCGAGAGCCCTTGGGTGTAACTGTTGGAATTGGTGCTTGGAACTTTCCGTTTCTCAATACAGTATCCAAATCGGCACCTGCTCTTATATTTGGTAATTCGATGCTATACAAACCCTCTGAACTTACTCCAAGTAGTGCTCTCATACTGGCAGATATATATCGAGAGGCTGGGCTGCCGGAGGGTGTATTTCAGGTATTGTTGGGTGATGGAAACGTTGCAGCAGAGATGATCCATACGGAACATGTACGAAAGATATCCTTTACAGGCTCTGTAGAAACTGGTAAAAAGATTTACAAAAATGCGGCAGAGAAAATGCAAAAAGTAACATTGGAACTAGGTGGGAAATCTCCTCTTATAATTATGCCTGATTGTGATATTGATCGGGCTGTTCAGGGGGCCATCGATGCTAATTTTTATGCGAATGGGCAAGTTTGCTCCAATGGTACTAGAGTATATGTACATGAATCCATAAAGGATGATTTCTTGGCAACACTTGTGCATCAAACAGAACAACTCAAGGTGGGAGATCCCATGGATGAAGCAACAATGATTGGCCCTATGGTATCCAAAGATCACATGAACAAAGTTTTAGAGTATATTCGAATCGGAAAAGAAGATGATGGGGCAACGCTTCTCTATGGAGGGGAAAAGCTGAATTCCAATGGAAATTTTATAACTCCATGTATTTTTGTGGACTGCCATGATCATATGAGAATAGTACAGGAGGAAGTATTTGGTATGCTCATGAGTGTTTTGACGTTTCAAGATGATGATGAAGTTGTTGCCAGAGCCAACGCGACTAAATTTGGACTTGCGGCGGGAATATACACAAACGATATAGCGAAAGCTCTTCGATTGTCTAAAAAATTAGAAGTAGGAAATGTATACATCAATACCTATAATGATGGCCCATGCGAGTTGCCATGGGGAGGAATGAAGCAATCTGGAATCGGAAGAGAGGGTGGGAGCTTAGAAGCTTTGTATGAGTGGACGGAATGCAAATCAGTCTATGTAAAAATTGACTAGAATACCTTGTGAATCTTCAGTAACAGCGGTGACTTGGCTGTTCAGCATGTGTCAGTAGCTGGGAAAATTTGTTCATACAATCCTCGCATAATCGAAACGCATGGACCCCGATATCAATCGAATCGATGAGACTCAAATTCAAGGAAAGCACGCAGTCATAAAGCGTGAAATTGAAACAACCAACTATGGTTTGGAGGAATCGACTATTCGACGATTGTTTAAAGAATTTACTTCTCTAAAAAGTCTCATTTCAAACTTGCAGAACGATGTGAGTATTCAAGCTACTCAATCGTCTGGTTTAAATACGAGAATGAATGGAGTTTTATCTTTAGTTTCTCATCTTGAAAGTGGGTCAGGTTCGCTGACTAGTATTCGCGATTTACAAAGTATGAAAACCAGTCTCACGGAGAAGATTTGTGGTCTTCAAAGACAGATTATCGATGCGGAAACAGTGATGCAAAATGCAATATCGGATAATTTGAAAGAATTGAAGATTTTGTATTCCAATCTTGATATTCAAACAAGGTCCGAATATAGTCAAATGTCTTCAAAAGTATCAACTCTCGCAAAGTGCTCGGACCTGAAAGCGATAGAGGAATATTTGGAAGGTGGCATCCATGATCATGATGCAAGAATTGGAGCACTTCAACGTGCAATGTTACACACTGAGGAGTCCCTTCTTGAAATGAAGCATCATATATTACTATCGACAGTTCTTAGAGTGCAGTCAAATTCCCAAAGACGATTGTTGAAACGGTCCATTTTCATTTGGTGCAGGTACGTAACGTGGAGAGAATCTGAAATCGCCGCATCAAATGCGAGAAGGAAGACAATTTGTAAAATTATCTCCACTTGCTGGTTTAGGAAAAAGCTGCTTGCTTTCGAAAAATGGAGGGAATGTGCAAACTGGCAAAGACGAATCGAAATCAAACAGAAAGAGATCATGATATGCATTTTACGACGGATAGAAAATCAGACCCATGCTGTCATTCGTTTTGGCTTTCACAAATGGAGACGTGCTGTTATCGCAGATAGGATCGATTTCAATCCAAAGGCGTCAAATTCAGCACAAGCAAGCTATTTTAGTTCCGAACAATATGATATGAAGGAAAGCTATTCTAAGCGTTTTGATTTAACCGTGTTATTGGATACATTCAAAAATGATAGAGATGGTGCAATCCAAATTTTGGCAAATGAAGTGAGTAACATTAAGTCTGTTGATTTCGGAACAATTCGTCAAGAAATGCACAGTATTCGTGAGAGGATCCTCGCATCTTGCGAGGATTCTTTGATGTCGCAAATCTGTAAAATACAAGAAACATTTTGTCAACACGATGAAAAGCTGACAAAAATGATAAAATCGTCAACCTCTGAGATACCGGGACTAAAAGCCGACACCATAGATTTAAGGAATGCATTAAATGAAAGTGTTAGTAGAATTCATTCTATTGAGGACACACACCATGATCGTCTTGAAGTACTTTTTGAGGCCAAAGAGAAAGCACATGATGCTACTATAAAGCTAAAAAAGGAGCTCTCTTCAGCACAACTAAAGATAGTAAAATTGGAATCGAATGAAAGTGAAATGCGTTGTCTTCTCAACGAACTTTCCTCAAGAATTTCTACTCTTGAAGCCTGTTGGGAGGGCCATCATAGCAACGTTGAGACCGAGCTTGTTGAAATCAAGGAACATGTAAGAACAATATCTTCCAGGTTTCATTCATGCGAGTCTAATCAAAGCAGTATGTCCCATGATTTGATGGATTTAAGGAATGATGTCATTCAGTCAAAGATTTATTCTAATGAAAAGTTTAACGAAATCGACAAAACTTTCAGTTCTTATGGAGTCAGCGAACCTAAACACGACGATATCATTAAATATGGCATATTACATGAGAATATTTCAAAAGAAAAAAACTATGTGATCCCATTAAATTGTATTTATGATATTTCAGACATCAATCTAGATGTGCCCTCGTGTATAGCATCGTTTGCCCATGACTATGCTGCATGGATTGCATACCATTCTGATCACGATTCTCTAAAGTTAACGGTTGTTGGTAAGAGCGCTGATGAAGCAGTTGACACTGAAGATGAAACCGAAGAAAGAAGGCTAACATTAGTGAACAGTTTTAAGAAAATGTTACTAAGCGGATTGGAAAAGGTAAATCCAGATGCTGGTTCAGCCCGGCTTGAAGCTCGGTCGTTCTACGTATCTCGAGTGATTGATGCAGTCGAAACAGCACTATCGAAGCATAATCAAGTCTCTATACCAGCCTCTACCAGATTGGGGCGAGTCCGCTCTACTGTATCTACATGTGTTGCATGCGACCGACCACTGTCGAGAAAAACCGCTAGACGACATACAACAAATGAAAAGACAGACGATAAAGAAATGAAATCGATAAGTTCCCGTCCGAAGACGCTTCTGGTAGGAGATGACGCGCAAAAGTATATATTGAGAGGTGGCTTCAAATTTCCTGTCAAGAATAATTCTTAAAAACAAAAGATCTACATTATGAAACTAAGTTATTTATTCAACTTTGCTTGTTTCAGATAGAATAGTTGTCAGGCAAACTATCTAAATCATATCGATATCCATAAGCATCGTCTAATCCATCAACTCCGATCAGTTTTGCTGCCTTCTCTAAGACTGCTACTCTACTAAATCCTAGTGATTCCCATAGCATGATTGATGGAACATTTGACTTGAAAACCAAATTGAAATAGGCACTTCGATAATTAAGGTCTTTGGCTATTTTCAGAAATGATTTCCCCATCAAAGTCCCAACTCCCATTCGTCTAAATCTTGGTGAAGTTATAAATCCACCGTTACAAATATGTGAACATCTTCCAGGAAAATTCGGTTTTATGTAAAAGCATCCCATTATATCACCGGACCTCGAAGTATTGCCTTGATAATCAACTCCATCTTCCATGGCACGGACCACAAACGCAGCATGTGACAAAAAGTATCCACGAAATGCATCCTCTGTTTCAAACTCATCAATGAATGGCCATGATTTCCCCTCTCGAATAATTAAATTCATCAGTTCCATGCCCGTTGCCCATTCATCCTTTCGAAAAGGTCCCACCTCGACTTTCCTTCCGTCTTTCAGAACCGTTTGAATTGGAATGTAAGTGATTTGATCCAACCCATCCATCCCATCGCCTGGTAATCCACTATATGCAGTAGTCATTTGCCGTTGAGCGAGAATCATTTTACGATGTGAAAAAGTGGAGACGTTGTGGACGATGGGAGATGCAGTCAGTGGGAAGCATGAAGTTGTTGACTTTCTAAGAATCATAAATGGAACGAAACGCCTGATAAGCTGATGATGCAGCATCATGATGAGTATAATGATGAAGGTGAGCTTTTCTGGCTATCAAACTATCTATCTATTCCCCACCACCCTTCGGATCTCTTTGGAGTAGAGAGTAGAGGGTGGCTTTCTCATTTTCCTAATTCCTAACCTACTTAGCTAGCGGCTAGCGGCAGGTGCTCATTTTTTCATTTCTGAGCTGACCTAAAATGACATCAATCACGTTACCTAAGTTAAGCCCCCCTGTTTTGTAGACCTGAGATCTGAGATCCATCATCCATCTCTTCCATCACAAACCACAAACCCTCCAATAAAACAAACGTATATGAAAACCCGAACATTACAAGATCGGATCGTAGTATGCGAACTCCATCACAACTTAGTTTCGCAACACATGATATGAAGCATAAACTACTTACTTCTTGCATGACAGTGAAAAATCTCGCCTTTCAAGAGGCAGCATTACCTCTATCCGTTAAGAACGGTTTATCTACGAGGTCAAGGTTGTATTCCAATATTTCTAAGGATACGGGCAGAACGCATCTCGATGTGCGAACGAGTGCCTCTCTTAAAAAATGGCCAACTCCATTTGTTGATTGTGATGGGAATTATGAAAATGAGAGATTTCTGGAGGACTGGATTGGTGGGGCCCTTTACTCTGAGCAAAATGGGTTACCTATGTTGCCTGTGCCCACCATTGAGTCCAGTATTGATAAGTTGATATCAAGCGCATCACCGTTAGCAGAATCAGAAGAAGAACTGAATCAATTTCACGAGGCATGCAAAATATTTCCAGAAGAAGTGAAGTATTTACAACAACGATTAGAGGCTAGATGCACAGAAAAATTGAATACATCGTGGCTCAGTACATGGTGGAATACAGTCGGCTACCTTCAGTATCGGGAACCAAACGTGATCAATGTATCTTACTTCTTTCAGCTGCAAGACGATGAAACTCTTCCAGTGACTGATAAACCATTGAGTGTACACAGAGGCGCGTGTGTACTCACAGCAATGGGTGAATATCGGAAACTTGTATGCAACGGTTCCTTGCCTGTAGAAAAAATCGGGAAAAAGAATATTCCCTTATGTTCCGTCTCATTCAAGTACATCTTCCATTCATCTCGTGTACCTCAACCAGTTCAAGATATGTATAGAATTCATGATCCTAGCCTACACAAACATTGCATTGTTGCGGTTAACGGTCAATTTTATTCCCTTGACTTCGTTGATGAACATGACAACCCTTTACCCCTTTCCACATTAGAAGACGGTTTACACAAGTGTATGCAACTGGCTAATCTTCAAAAAGATTGGCCTCAACTTGGAATATTTACCAGTTCTAATCGAGATGTATGGTCTGAAAATTATAATATGTTAATTGATTTAGGTGGAGAGGACATGAAACGAGCCATGGAGAAAATTGAAAGTGCAGCATTTATGATTTGTCTTGACCATCAAGATGATTTAACATTAAACGAACGCGCACATGCATACTGGCATGGAAATCCCAAGATTATGACAAATAGATGGTTTGATAAAACAATACAAATCATTGTACAGCGAAATGGAAAGATTGGTCTCTGTGGAGAACATGCCATGAGTGATGGTATGCCAATGGTGTAAGTGAACCGTGATTACGTGTCATCTGTTCAAGTTTAGACTGTATTACTAAACATTTATGTTTTCTTAGGGGTCTATGTAACCATATCATCGACTCAAACTACCAATATTTATCCGAGCGCAGGAATGATGATTGCCCAAAATCGCAAGTAGTGGAAAATGTCTTTGGTCGTATAATGGGAAAACTCATCTCAAATGAAAAACTAATGTCTCGTCTAGACGAAGCCAAGCATTCGTTCGTGAAGCTTGTAGATGAACAGGATCTTGTCGTTCAAAGTTTTACGCGTTATGGAAGTGATTACATCAAAGAAGCAGGTTACAGCCCCGAGTAAGTTCTTCGAAAAATCTGCGTGACGTCGAAAGGCATCACTTATTGTTGCACATTACTCACAATTCATGCATTTATGTATTTTTTAAAAGTGCATTTGTTCAAGTGGCCATGCAATTAGCTTCTTATCGACTTTTGGGGAAGCAAATCGCTACTTACGAGTCAAGTCAGACCAGAGCCTTCTTACACGGGCGTACAGAGACAACAAGATCTGTGTCACATGCATCAGAAAACTTCGTCAAACGAATGGACATGCATCCCGAAGGGAATGAGACCGATGCTCTAATAAGGGCCGAAAAAATCGAGTTACTGCATCGAGCTTGTTACAGTCACGCTAAGTATCTTCGTGATGCTGCAAATGGTCTAGGTTGTGATCGTCATTTTTTTGGTCTTGCTATGCTCGTGGAAGATGGCGAACCTCTTCCAACTCTTTTTAGAAATGAATTATTCATACGATCAAAGACGTGGAGGCTGAGCACTTCTACTCTTCCGACATGTCCCGGATTCGGTCCAGTTGTAGAGGATGGTCTTGGGATTGGATATCATGTTTTTTCGGATCGTTTTTATTTTACAATTACTGCTAGAAAAAAGAATAACTTTACAGTTGGTGCTATGAGTCATTTGATTGAAGAAGCTCTGCTTGAAATGCAGAGGCTTGTGGATCTTGATGGAAAATCCCGTAGCAAGCTTTGAAGACACAATAAGTACAAGGAATCAATCAACGTTAACTCTTCCCTTCGCTCCTTAACTTGTCTTCCAGTTCTTGAATCCTTGACATAACTGTTTCATACTTCATTTTCCACCCTGCAATTTCAGATTCAAGTTCCGTTATACGAGATCTGACCTTTTCTCTGGAAGCAGCAGCAGACTGACGATTCCGTACACGCCTAGCTTCCTTTCTCCACGCTGATATTTCTTCTTTGGTCATAGATTTCACCGAACTAGGGAGATATGTTTTTTGCTTACTGTGTTTTGAATTTTCTTCAGCTTTTGACGTAGATGAGCGATCAATGACTACTTCTGGTGAAGATACCGTGTTCGGTACCGTATCAGGTACGGCTTCCTCGTATTGATGTTCTGTATCAAGGCTTACTTTGCGTTTTTTAGGAGGGACGTGAGAGAATGAAGTTGGCATTCTAACAGCAATTAGTATCAAAAGTACTGGATGGTGAAGAGCACAGTAAGGTATGAATTGATCAGTAAGTATCTAAGTAAACTACTTCAATGACAACAGATTGCAGATTGCAGCCGTCGTGTCAAATGAAAAGTTCTCGCAGACAGTGCGACGTGGAATTTAGCTCTCCTGATACCTCTTACGGGGACGAAAGTAAACGATGAAACTACCTGAAGAAACTTACTCATAGTATCGTAAGTACGTAAAACCGTGAACATGAGGAATGAGGATCACGAATCACGAACATACATTGAGATCATGCCATTCAGTGGATTGATGGATACCTCTAAAAACTTGAAAGTTGTGTTTAATAATTAATCGTCCAAAATTTGCCGTGAGTAGTATGGGTACGCAACGATTTGTATTTTCCAATTTGAATATGAGACGAGACATAGAGCAGCACAAGAAGAAGGTACAACCAAAATCATCATACATAGAGGTAAGTGGTAAGTTGTTTCAAAATATTACAGATATTATGAGTGATATATGATTGAGCTCAGTGATCTTTACAATAATGCACTAGTCGTGCTCGTATGTGGCATATTTTTTCACGATTCCATTTGGAATCGCCTATATTTTCTGGATAATCACTCCGAACGATGTTATGGAACAGTTGTAAGTTTGCCATTTCTGAAAATTAATTGTGTTTGTATGAATGCAAACTTATATATATTACTGTTTTCTTCTCGTTCCTCTCATTATAGAAATGTTGAATATTATCCTCCAAAAATGCTCGCATGTTTAGTCCCAGTTATTATAATCGTGGTGTTCGTATTCACACCTTTTGTATATACTATCCTTAATCGGCTAAGTATGCCAAGATCCTCCTCTACTAGTCATTTATCCGATGAATACGCTAATTGTGATAGATACAGAATGCAAAGAAATTTGCGGAATTCACGGTAAGTTTTATGTGTGTAGAGCGAATTGTGGTTACTATGAATGTGAAATTCACGCATGAATTTCATTCCGTTTATTATCAATAGAGGAATTCCTGATGTTCAGGACATTGATGTTTCGCTGATCAACGATTTTCATGACATAGATGGAAAATTCAATAGGAAAGATGATGGTTGATTGATGGATTCATTCATCCGCTTTTTTGTTTTTGTTTTTTTAATTTTTTTATAATCGATATTCTCTTCTTTCATTATAAGTCAATAAAAAATCAAACCAAAAGTAAAGGTATACGCTTTGAAAACGTTTTACGTGCTGGGTATCTTCAATATTCCGCATTTTGTATATTTTCTTCAGTTGACATCACCATGAATAAATTTCACACGAATGACACGAATATTCTCAAAAGGGCAATTGTAACAAGGACGTTTTGAAACTCAACTTCAACTTCTACAAAGATCATTTACAAACGAATATGTCGGAAATAGAGGGAGATCCGCAGCGAAAAGACACGCAGCAGTATCCGCATATTGAATCTGTGCCTTTGAAGCCCACTTTCGTTGCTGCTGGAAATCTATCAGGATTACAGTTTGTTTCACATTCAATGAATACATCAGATCAAGAAGCCCATACAATTCGACCATCCATGAGCGATGTTCAAAAGCAACTTCTCACTAAGCAAGCGCAGAATCCAAAAGGTTCATATCCGCCTGCAAATGCTACAAACTTTGCGGCTTTTTCTTCATCTTCAACCCCTAAACAGACGACGCAAAGTGCACTTTCTGACAGCAATGGCAACTCGCGCATGAAATCAGCTAGCTGGCAGTCAATTAATGATATTGCAGAACGAAAAATCATCTTGAAGGCAGTATTCCATAATATCAAAATATTTCGAGATGCGCTAGACATAAATTACGACAGGAAGGTTTTCGTATCAGTTTTTTTTTCAATACCTGCCCAGGTGTTATTTATGAACGCATGCTTATTTCTCGTCTTCGATATACAGGTTATCGACCATAGCG
>Ga0213868_10002006_pt1 | contig 19634 bp, 17 predicted proteins | sample PICome_9_FD_160087 | JGI IMG/M metagenome (GOLD analysis project Ga0213868, IMG submission 160087) | Coastal seawater microbial communities near Pivers Island, North Carolina, United States - PICO127 | ecosystem: Environmental > Aquatic > Marine > Coastal | place: USA: North Carolina...
GTTGAAGAACTCACTAATCGCCGAACCGCCGAGGGTTCCGGTTTGTGTCGCCACTTCGATGATGTCTTCGCGGACCTCGCGGTCGACCTGGTCGCACGGAAGCCCCTGCCAGCCGACCTCGATCACAGCGGCACGAATTCTTTGGATGTCGCGCTGGGTGGACACGGACAGGCCGCGTTCGTGGGCATCTACCCAGGCGTCGATGGCGTGTGCCAACTGCATGTCTCTCCTCATTATCTGCCTAGCTTGTCTAGGCCCGCGTGACTAAGCGACAGAGGCTAGTGCTCGTGAGCCTCACCGGTCACCAACGGTTGGGAGATCATGTGACGCTAGTCATGACCGAAGTGTGTGTGTTGCCACAGTTTGTCGATGAAATCGTCGTCAGGCTCAAGATGTACCCACCGGAGGACCCCATGTCACGCTCTCGTATTCTCAGCTCACTCGCAGCCGCCTCGCTCGGCATTGCCTTACTCGGAGCGTGCAGCGCTGAGTCGTTGACCGAACGGGCAGCAAGTTATGGGCTGGAGCGCGCAGTCGAAGGCGATCAAGACATCGACCTGGACTTCAGCGGTGATGGCAGTGGCGGCTTCAGCGTCTCAACCGAGGAGGGCGACTTTGCTCTGAACTTCGACGAAGAAAACGGTGGCATCGTGTTCAGCACCGACGAGGGCGATGGTGTCATCAGTTTCGACGAGGAGAACGGCAGCATCAACTTCGATACCGACCAGGGCGACGGGGCCATCAACTTCGACGACGACGGTGGTGTCACCATCCAAACCGATGAAGGTGAGCTCTGGATCTTCACTTCGCAGGACACCCAGCCGACCTGGCTACAGGCACTGGGTGTGCCTGCCACGTTGGTACCCGGCAGCCAGAACTTCTCGGTACTCGATCTTGGCGACACGGTGGTCACGAGCGGCGTGTTCAACCACGACCCCAACGAACCATACGCGGCGACCTTAATCGCAACACTGCTCAGGAGCGGGTGGACGCAGAACATCGCAAGTGACCAAGACGGAACAGTGTTCGCCCAGCTCACTGGTCCCGATGGCTCGATTGCCCAAGTAATCGGCGATAACTCCGGCTACACCACAATCAGCCTGACGCTCCCGCAATAACTCCCAGAAGACCGGTGCCGACTGTGGCGGTGGTCGAAATCGGTCGAATTGGTCGAGAGTCAGTGGCGGCGGATGTCTCGTGGAATCGTTCGAGGTCCGTACTTCGGTGCGCCAATACCGCCTAGGTGGAGCAGCCGGACCACTCGCTGGCGATGACCCCGGTAGGGCTCGAGTAGTTCGATCATCCGATCGTCGGTCCCTCGTGGTTCGCCGGCCAGAGCCCAACACACGGTGTTCTTCACGTGGTAGTCGCCGATCGGAATCGCATCCGGATCGCCGATCGCTCGGCCCAAGACCAGCGATGCTGTCCAGATGCCGATGCCACGAAACGCCATGAGCCGTTTGTAGGCCTGCGCTGCCGGCATCTCTGTGGCCTCTTCGATCCGGTTTACCCGTCGAGCAGCATTGATGATGATCTCGGAACGTTTACGTTCGACGCCATGACTATGAAAGTCGTGATATGGCAGTGCGGCGAGTACTTCAGGTGGAGGCCCAATCCTTAATGGTTCCGGACCGGGAGCGTCCTGGCCAAAGGTGCCCACCAGGCTGCGCCAGCTTTGTGTTGCTTCAGCTCCCGTTACCTTTTGTTCCAGTATTACCCGCGGTAGATAGTCCCAGATCAGGCCAGTTCTGCCGATGCGTAGGCCATGGAAACGTCGATGCAGTTTGGCGATGATGTCATGGTGGGCTGTGAAGGTGGACGGATCGTCATCGAGCCCGAGCAGTGCTGGCGCGGTGTCGAGCGACCAGTCGGCTCCTGGTCCCCACGCTTCGAGCTCGACGCCTTCGTTGTCGAGTCGGATGCGCATCGAGGCCAAACCCTCAGGGGTGCGGGCCGCTCGCCAGCCTTGCTGAATCCCGCCGCCTGGATCGCCGGTAACCCGATCACTGAGCGTCGCTCGCAGATCGAGGGGATGGTTCAGCGAAATGGTGCGCGTCTTGCCAGCCGAGGACACGTGCCAATCGTAGTGTGGGGTTGTGGCATGGAGCCGGAACAGTGACGGTTGGCGACGCGTCACGGTCGAGCCAATATCGTGATTCCCGAGATCGGCGCCACACGTCGAGTTGGTTTGTTGACGAAGGACTACCTGGCTGCCTGTTCGTTAGCTGGAGGGCACGGCACCACATAGTCCCGGTCGATGTCGTCCTATTTCGCATGGTATGTCGGTTACGTGATGTAGACGATGGTCGTAGTGGCAGCGAGTACGGGGCGGGTCTGTCGTCCCCGAGTACGCCGACTACCACCAGCCCACCATGCGGCATCGGGAACGACTCAAACGGGTGATCGGCGAGGGCGTTCGAAACGCTCAAGTGCCTCGACAGCACATCTTGCAGCGTCGTGAATGCAATATCGCGCACTGGCATGAGAACATGCACCGCAAGCTCCAGTCGCCTCCGGCGCCATCGACCTCGTCCGACTACGGTGCGCGGGTGGATCTTGAGACGTACAAACGGTTTGGCCTGCACGAGAACTTCACCGAGGTGCATGGTGACGCTGCGGTCAACGGTCGCCGCAACAGAGAAATCATGAAGGCGCTCGATACGCCCGGCGACACGATCTACGAGCCATGTGCCGAGGCACTGGCCGAAGGGCCAACCTGCAGCTCCATCAGCTACTTCCCCGACTGGCGATCGAGTGCTCTGTATCCAGACACGCTGCGAGATGTATGGATCGTCTGCCCCGATGAGTTAACCGACGAAGTGTCGCCTGCGCTGTTGGTGTTCAACGACGGCCACAGTTATCTGAACGCCGAGGGGCCGGTGCGCGCTCAGCGCGTGCTCGATGCCGTGAATGCCGATGGAACGGTCGGACCGGTAGTCGGCGTATTCGTCACGCCAGGTCGCGGTATCGACGTGCCGCCTAGTTCGTCGCCGTGGGAAATGAACCGAGACCCAAGAGCTGCGCGACAGCGCTGTATCGAATATGACTCGATGACCGATCGTTACGCATCGTTGCTCGTCGACGAGGTCATTCCGTTCGTACAGGACCACCTGGGCAGCTCAATCACCGACGACCCAGCCCGCAGGGGAGTCGTTGGTCACTCAAGCGGTGGAATCTGTGCATGGACAGCGGCATGGCACCGCCCGGACCAGTTCGGGTTGGTGCTGAGCCACTGTGGTTCGTTCGTCAACCTCCGCGGCGGGCACGCATGGCCCTACCTCATCCGCTCAACCGAACGCCACCCGATTCGGGTGTTCATGCAAAGCGGCGAGAGCGACGCCGACATCATCTACGGAAGTTGGCCGCTAGCAAACCAGCAAGTTGCTGCCGCATTGGAGTTCGCCGGTTACGACATGCGATTCGAGTTCGGCACTGGTGGCCACACTCTCCGCCACGCCGGATCCATGTTCGCCGAGTCGCTGCGATGGCTGTTCAACCCTGCATCCTTATCTGTCAGCTAACAACCGTTTCGTGGTGCCGTTAGGTTTTTGTTGGTTCTGGGGGACGGAGGGGCCGATCGCTCGGTTGATGCACACCAAGATCAGCCGTCGAATCTGCGCTGACTTTGAAGCGCCCTCTTGACCGGTGCCGGTATGCGGTTTGAACCTACGATGGCGTCGTGCCTGACAATCCTCTAGATGCTGGTCCAACAAACGTCGTTGTGGTCTTGCTCGACTCGCTCAATCGGCACATGCTTGGGGCTTACGGCGGCACCGAGTTCGAGACCCCGAACTTGGATCGTTTTGCTGCGCGCTCGACTCTGTTTACATCACACGTGACCGGATCGTTACCTTGTATGCCAGCTCGGCACGACATCTTGTGTGGTGCGCTCGACTTCTTGTGGAAGCCATGGGGCTCGATCGAGTTGTGGGAAGAATCGATCACTGCGGCACTTCGTCGGTCGGGTGTTACGACCATGCTGGCGTCGGACCATCCGCATCTGTTCGAGACCGGTGGCGAGAACTACCACACCGATTTCGCTGGCTGGGAATACCTGCGTGGACACGAAGGCGACGCCTGGCGCACCTTCGAAGATCCCACCGCAATCGGCGCACCGACCCTGCCGTCGGCCGTCGACGGTGGTTGGTTCCTGCGGTCACGATTTAACATCGATAACGATCGGTTTGGTCGTCGGCACTACGACGATGCTCGGAGCTGGTTCCGCACCGAAGACGACTTCCCTGGCCCAAAGACCATGAAGGCAGCGTCGGACTGGGTGCGACATGCGTCCGAGGCGCATGATCGTTGGTTCCTATTCATCGACGAGTTCGACCCCCACGAGCCGTTCGACACGCCGGAACCATGGGCGTCGAAGTACGACGAGGAATCGTGGGACGGCGAGCGATTGGTGTGGCCGCCCTATGCCATTGGTGGCGTGACTACCGGCGCGCTCGAAGCCAAGCAAGGTCGGAACATCCGCAACAACTACGGCGCCAAGATGTCGATGATCGATCATCACTTCGGCAAGCTGCTCGACGAACTCGACGCCAACGATTTGTGGGACACCACCGCGGTCATCGTGTGCACCGACCATGGCCACTATCTCGGCGAGGAGCGAATGGTGGGAGCGCCGGGTGAGGAAGCCAACGCCGACATCTGGGGTAAACCCATGGTTCCGCAGTTCGAGCCGCTGGGACACACGCCCCTCATGATCCATTGGCCCGGGCGACCCGGCGGCGGCGAGATCGATGCGCTCACCACGAACGTCGACCTGAACGCCACCATCGCCGATGCCTTTGGTGTGGAGCTCGAACATCGCACTCATGGCGAATCGCTGGTTCCACTGCTGACCGACCAGGCCTCGAGCATTCGTGACTGGGCGATCGGCGGCGTGTTCGGTAACTGGGTGCAGGTCACCGATGGTCAGCACAAGTATGCGCGGGCTCCAGTCGACGACAACCTGCCGTTGTCGATGTGGTCGAACCGGTGGTCAACCATGCCCGCCCAAGACGACCTGGCCAGTTTCATGCCGTGGCCCAAGCCGGACCGGCGAGCGGGTTTGGACTTCATGCCGGGTTCCGACGTTCCTGTGATCCGGCAACCGTTTGCCGAAGGTGACCAGCTGCCGTATTGGGCCGGAGGCGCCCGGGCTGTGGGCCAGCATCATCTCTATGACCTGGGCGTGGATCCCGACGAAGGCGAGAACCGCCGGGGTGAAACAACCGAAGCCGAAATGGCTGACCTGTTGCGCACCGCGCTTGTCGAAGTCGAAGCGCCGGCTGAGCAACTTGAACGGCTGGGGCTCTCGTGACCGATGCGGCCAAGCGCATTGCAGACCAGGCGCTGGACTACGTCTTCGATCCGCCCGTTGCCAGCGATCGGGTCATTGACTATGCGAGCCCGAACGAACTGATTGCGGAGTTCGCAACCACTGTTGGTCTGGGGATCGATGTCGACCAGCAACCGGTGTCTCCTGACCAGTTGGCTGACGCGGTGCAGACGATCATCGATCGTTCCATGCACACGACCCACCCCCGTTTCTTCAACCAGAACTTTGCTGGGCCGGAGCCGATCGCCGTTGTTGGCGACTGGTTGGCCGCGGCGTTGAACACCACCAACGCCACCTTCGAGGTTGCCCCGGTCTTCACCATGATGGAGCGTTCGGTCATCAACAAGATGGCTGGCTTGGCGGGTTACCCCGTCGACCCTGCCCCTGGAGCGCTCCCGCCAGGCATTCTTTGTCCTGGCGGCTCATCGGCCACGCTGCATGCGTTGCAACTGGCACGACACCGCGCCTGTCCCGACATTCTGCAGACCGGAGCGACTGGCGAACGGCTTGTCGTGTTCGTGTCCCAGGCCGCTCACTACGCCACGCTCAAGTCGGCAGCGATCATGGGCCTTGGCTTGCAGTCCGTGATCGAAGTCGATACCGATGCAACCGGCGCCATCATCCCGGCCGGGCTCGCTAAAGCAGTGGATGACGCTCGGGCCGACGGGGCTCGACCGTTTGCCGTTGTGGCCACTGCGGGCACCACGGTGACCTCGGCGTTCGACCCGTTGGACCCGATCGCTGACATCTGCGAGGCGGAAGACCTTTGGCTGCATGTCGACGGATGCTGGGGTGGTTCGGCGTTGTTCTCGCCTCGTCAGGCTGGCTTGATGCACGGGATCGAACGCTCGGACTCGCTGGTGTGGAACCTGCACAAGATGATGGGTATCACCCAGCAGTGCACCGTGTTGCTGGTCAAGGATCCCACGCAGCTGGCGCCGGTGTTTTCGACCAAGGCCAACTACATCTTCCAGGCCGACAAGCAGTTCGGTGAATACGACGCAGGCGATCGCACCTTTCACTGCGGTCGTCGAGTCGACGTGCTCAAGGCATGGCTCACATGGAAGACGTTTGGCGACGAAGGCTTCGCCGATCGCGTCGATCACGCAGTCGGGTTGGCCGATCACACTCGCTCGGTCGTTGTCGAGCGTGAAGACTTCGCCGTCCTCGTTCCGGGGCCGTTCACCAACGTGTGTTTTGTGTGGGTGCCGTCTGAGCTCCGCCCGTTCGATCTTGCATCCTTGTCCGAAGACCAGCATGCGCGTCTTCACGCCGTGGCTTCACGCATCAAGTCGCGTATGCAACACGACGGCACCGCCATGATCGGTTTCCAACCGGTGCACGGCATCAACGCCTTCCGGCTGCTGTACATGAACCCCCGGGTAACCACCGCCGACGTCGACCAAGTCCTCGACCTCATCGCGAACTACGGCGAACAAGAATGGGCAGCCTGATGCACGAGAAGTTACGTCCCCAGGGGACGTAACTTTTCAGGCAACGCGCGCTCCGACGAAAGCGACGGGCAACGTTGATCCTGGATTGAGCAATGTGGCATCAATCCCAACAGAGCGGCATAGTTCGATCACGGAATCGACGCTGTGAGCCGCTCCGCAGTCGCGCACAACTCGGAGCGCTTGAGTTGCAGCAATGAGTGGGTCCTGCGGTTCCCGGAATACCGCTATGCAGGCCAGCCCGCCGAGCCGCATTGCGTCGACGACTCGGGCTACAACTGTGGCCAGAACGGTGACAGGCAGGAAGACAGCGGGTATGAATGCACAGTCGTAGCGGTCAATCTCGTCGAGATTGCTGATGTCCTGGTGACGGATCTCGACACGGTCGACTAGCCCGGCAGCTGCGACATTTTCGCGGGCTCGCTCGAGTGCGGGCTCCCACATATCGATGCCGACGACCGTTGCGTCGGGCCAACGCTGCGCGGCTGCGATTGCGAGGAGTCCGACGCCGGTGCCGACGTCGAGGAACGACCGCATCTGAGCGGCGCCGACGAGATCTGCAATATGGGGGATCAGGTTCGTGCTCGCTCGGCCCTGGCCATCTAGGACCTCTGGATCGGTGTGTTCCCATCCAGGCTTCGCTGTTACCTCCTCGATTATCGAACCCGCCTGCCTGAACGACGAGCTGACCATCTCGGCGATCATGGCGCGCTGCTGTGAGGTCAGTTCGCCGAGATTGGGGATGCCGGCTGCGGCGAGCACGTCGTCGATCGACATGAGTGTCCTTGTGTTGCTGTCCGTTCTTGAACCTAGACGGGTTCAGCTATCGAAAAGTTATGTCCCCCAGGGGACGTAACTTTTCAGGAGAGGCGAGATGCGGCGGCGGTGATGGCTTCGCTGGTGACGCCGACGATTGTTTCGATGTGATCGTCGGTGATGGTGTACGGCGGGCCGAAGAGCAAGCCGTCGACTACCGGGCCTGATCCGCACGGGTAGATCCACACGCCGCGGTCGATCGCTTCCATTGCGACCTGTTGAGCGAACTCGTCACTCCGAGTGAAACTCTCACCCGAGTTGCGGTCCTTCACCAGCTCGATGCCCTGCATGAGGCCGAGTCCGCGGATGTCGGCCACGTTCGGGTGATCGGCGAGTTCCTCTTCCATCCGGCTGCGCAGTCGCTGGCCCATCTGTGCTGCCCGATCGACCAGGCCTTCTTCTCGCATGATCTGCAGCACCTTCACGCTCACGGCACAACCAAGGTCAGCACCGCTAAAGGTGAAGTACATCAGGCTGTTGCCTGCGGCAGCGATCGGATCCACGATGGTTCGGGTTGTGTACATGCCACCCATCGGCGCGTAACCGCCCGACAGGCCCTTGCCGCCCACGATGATGTCGGGTGTGATGCCGAAGTGTTCATGACCCCACTTCAGGCCGGTGCGTCCGAGTCCAGTCATGACTTCGTCGACGATGATGAGCACGCCGTTGGCTCGGCACGCTTCTTCGACCGCTGGCCAGTAGCCGGCTGGCGGGACCATGGCGGCTCCCGACGCCCCATTGATCGGCTCAGCGATAAACGCCGACACGGTGTCGGGATCTTCGCGCTCGATGACCTTGGCCAACGACTCGGCATCGAGCCAGTCGCTCTTGGGATGCTCGTTTAGCATCGGCTCGAGGCCTGATCGGCGCCGGTCGTGGTTGCCGACACTAAGCCCCGACAGCGTGGACCCATGATAGGAGACGTCGCGGCCGATGACCTTCCACCGGCCATGATCACCGTTTGACACATGGTGGGTGCGTGCGAGGCGGACAGCGGCGTCGACCGACTCACTTCCGCCACAGAAGAACGATGCCTGGGTGAAACCGTCGGGTAACCAGTGTTCGGTGAGTTCCTCGATCAGCGCGACCCGGTTCTCGGTCGCCCATAACGGCACGACATAGTCCACGCTGCCGAGCGCATCGGCGGCGGCACGCGCCACGTCGGCGCGGCCATGACCGATATTGGTCACGATTGCACCGCCACCCGCATCGAGAATGCGATCGCCATTATCGCGGATCAACCACACGTCCTCGGTGCGTTCGATCACCAGCGGCGGGGTGTCCTGGGGTACGAATGGAAAACGGGCAGCGCGTTGAGGATCCATCGGAGCTACACGAGTTCGATGCTGGGGTAGCCGTCGGCGGCTTCCTGGTTAATGAGTTTCATGTATTTGGGCACCCCGCCGAAGTAGGCCTGGTAACGGATCTTGCCTTCCTGGTGGCCAACGACGTTCGAGTTGTAGCCAGTGAACCAGCCCTTGCTGCGGCGAAACAGCAGCTTCTCGTGGGCCCGCACGACTTCTTCTACCCACTGCTCTTGGGCTTCGCTACGAGCTTCGACCCGGTTGATTCCGTGGTCGCGGGCGTGCACCAATAGGCCGGTGAGCCAGTCGACGCCGGTTTCGATTGCACGGGGGAAGTTGGTGGAGCCCGACACGCTCTGCGGACCAGCCACCATCAACATGTTGGGGAAACCGTGGGTCAGCGAACCGAGATAGGTGCTGGGACCATCCCGCCAGGCGTCGGCGAGTGTCTGGCCACCAACGCCGCGAATGTCGATGCGGTCGTATCCGCCGGTGATGGCATCGAACCCAGTGGCGTAGACGATCACATCGAGCTCATGATGCTCGGCTGCGGTCTGGATTCCGGTTTCAGTGATGCGTTCGATCGGCGCGTCGGCCAGCGAGACCAGGTGCACATTGTCTCGGTTATATGCCTCGAAGTACCGAGTCTCAAGCGGCAGTCGCTGCATGGCGAACCCATGATCCTTCGGGATCAACTTCTCGGCGACCTCGGGATCGTCGACCCGGTCGCGGATGCGGTTGGCGATGTACTCAGACATCTCCTGGTTGGCCTTCTCGTCGAGAAAGATCTCCGGGAAGTTTGCGGCCGAGATGGCGAAACCGGGTTCCGCATAGAGCTTGTCCCAGGTCTCGATGCGTTCCTCGGCGGTCAGGTTCCAGAAGCCTCGGCGGTCGGGCACATGTTCGAAGCCGCCGGGTGATGCAGAGCAGTTGGCGAAGATCTCTGGGTAACGAGCGCGGATTGCTGCCATCTCGTCGGTGGAGATCGGTCCGTTGTTCAGCGGTGAACTCCAGTTCGGTCGGCGCTGGAACACCTTGAGTTCGCCAACCTTGTCGGCCAGTTCGGCGATGACCTGAATGCCGGTGGCCCCGGTACCGATCACACCGACTCGTTTGTCGGACAGGTCAAGGGGTTCTTCTGGCCAGTGATAGGTGTGGAACGATTCGCCGGCGAACTCGTCCATGCCGTCGTAACGAGGCAACGTTGGCATCGACAGCGGCCCAAGACTGGTGATCACGAACTTGGCGATGTAGGTCTCGCCGGATTGCAGCTCGATCGTCCACTCGCGTGCGACATCGTCCCAAGTCATGGTGGTGACCCTGGCGTTGAAGTGCATGTGCTGTCGCAGATCGAACTTGTCGGCCACAAAGTTCAGGTACCGCAGGTTCTCTGGCTGGGCCGAGAAACGTTCATTCCAGTGCCACTCGTCGAGCAGCTCCTGGGAGAACGAATAGCCGTAGGTGTAACTCTCAGAATCGAAGCGGGCTCCCGGATATCGATTCCGATACCAGGTACCGCCCAGGTCATCGTCGCCTTCGAGCACGATGGCGTCGATGCCTAGGTCGGTGAGCTTCTTGATCTGATAGATGCCGGATACGCCGGCGCCAATAACTACGACTTCATGCCGTGCTGCTGTCATGACACAAACGCTACTTGGCTACCTCACACTGAGATAAGTGCAGCCTCTCGTATGGGCGACTCGTCAACAGCAGACTCATCGACATTTATCTCGAGGACCGGTGCAAAGCCGTGTTCGCCGTCGATGTCGATTCGGGGGAGCAGTCGGTCGAGCCAGCCAGGCAACCACCAGTTGGCGTTGCCCATGAGTTTCATGCTGGCAGGCACGAGCACGCACCGCACCACCGTGGCGTCGACCAGGATTGCGGTGCCGAGTCCGAGCCCGAACATCTTCAGCGTTGGGTCATCGCTGAGTACAAAGCCGCCGAAGACACAGATCATGATGAGTGCTGCCGATGTGATGACTCGGGCAGTGCCGGCCAGGCCGGTGATTACAGCTTCGTCGTTGTCGCCAGTGCGGATGAACTCTTCACGTACTCGTGACAACAGGAAGACCTCGTAGTCCATCGACAGTCCGAACAGGATGGCGAACATGAACATGGGGATGAACGACACGATGGGCACGGTTGTTTCCAGTCCGATGAGGCCGGCACCCCAGCCCCACTGGAACACCATGACCAGTACGCCGTAGGCGGCGCCGATGCTGAGCAGGTTCAAGATGGCCGCCTTCAGCGACTGGATCGGCGGCTTCATCGTGTTGAGCATTCCGATCGAGATCGGCCTGGTGGTGCGTTACCAACGGAGTGCGAAGGAACGAGCGATCTCCGATGCCAAGTCGTTTGAGCGGGCCGAGTTGGCTCGCGAGCTACACGACACCGTGGCGCATCATGTATCGGCCATTGCCGTGCAGGCACAGGCTGGCCGGGCCATGGCTGCCACCGACCGTGAGCGGGCTATCGGCGTGCTCGCCGTGATCGAAGAAGCGGCATCTCGCACGCTCGTCGAGATGCGATCGATGGTGAGCACATTACGAGACGGTGCCGAAGCCGAGTTGGCTCCGCAGCAGGGCCTGCAGGATCTTCGGCGACTAGCCGAAGACACAGCCGGAGCCGTACCCGTCACCGTCTCGATCGACGAAGCTATTGGCACGGTCGGATCTGCCACTGAGTCGGCGCTCTATCGCATCGCTCGTGAGTCCATCACCAACGCGGTCCGACATGCCAGCGGTGCTACCGAGATCAGTGTTGCCGTAGCCGGGCTGGGAGACTCCATCTCATTGACCGTTTGTGATGATGGCATAACGACCCCATCGAACGGAGTGGGTTACGGGCTGCTGGGTATGGCGGAACGGGCCGAATTGTTGGGCGGCAGCTTCGATGCCGGACCGGGCCCTGATCGAGGATGGCAGGTCGCCGCGACCATTCCTCGTACTGGGGGCCAATCATGAACCTGCGTGTGTTGGTTGCCGATGACCAGGAATTGGTCCGAACCGGGTTGTCGATGATCCTCGATGCTCAGCCCGGAATCGAAGTCGTGTCGCAGGTCGATAACGGACGCGATGCCGTTGAGCAAGCGCTGCGGCTGAGGCCCGATGTGTGTCTGCTCGACATCCGTATGCCGCAGCTGAACGGGATCGAGGCGACCAGGGCATTGGCCGGACCCGACGTGGCCGAGCCAATGGCGGTTGTCGTGATCACCACCTTTGATCTCGACGAGTATGTGCACGGAGCACTACGTGCCGGAGCCCGCGGGTTTCTTCTCAAGGACGCCGGTCCCGAACTACTGGCGCAAGCTATCCACGCAGCTGCCAGGGGCGACGCTCTCATCGCTCCAAGTATCACCGCCCGGTTGTTGGCGAGCTTTGCTGCGTCGAGCCCAGCCGAACCGCAGCAGCCGATCGAACCGCTGACCGGCCGCGAAGAAGAAGTGCTGCTCACCGTCGCCAGCGGTCGCACGAATGCCGAGATCGCCGACGAGCTCTACATCAGCCTGAGCACCGTCAAAACCCATCTGGCCAGCTTGATGTCCAAGCTCGGCGTGCGCAATCGGGTCGAGATAGCCATATGGGCCTACGAAACCGGCCGGGTCCGCTGAGCCCAGTCAGCTACTACCGATCAGCCTCGGGCCATGGCGAAGAACTCGTCGTTGGGGCGGATCGACGCCAGGTTGGCCAGCCGATTCGACATAGCGAAGAACGCAGCGATCGCGCCGATGTCCCAGATCTCGTCGTCGGTGAAGCCGTTCTCTCGCATGACGTCCAGATGTGCGTCGGAGACGGTTGCCGAATCATGGGCCACCTTGAGTGCGAACTCGACGATGTACTGCTCTCGGTCCGACAGGTCAGCCTTGGCTGGGTTTATGGCGAGCTGATCCGAAATCAGGGGGTTCTTGGCCCGGATACGCAAGATGGCACCGTGGGCAATAACGCAATACAGGCAGCCGTTGGTCGCGCTGGTGGCCACAACGATCATTTCCCGCTCGGCCTTCGATAGGCCGTCTGACTTGTCCATCAGCGCATCATGGGCGGCGAAGAACGCTCGGAACTCATCGGGGCGATGGGCCAAGGCAAGGAAGACGTTGGGCACGAAACCAGACTTCCCTTGCACCGTCTCGATCATCTCGCGAATGTCTGCGGGCAGGTCTTCCAGCGCAGGGACAGGAAACCGGGAAATAGCGTGATCACTCATGATCAGCAACCTACTCATACGCTGTGGTTCTTCCGACAAACTTGGACGACAATCACGACAAGGATCAAGGTGACATTTCACGACTGGTCGCTGGCGACTGACCATGGCTGAGCACACCGATAACGGGGTCAGGGCACCCGTCGCAGCACTTACCGTTGGCGCTCTTGGTGTTGTCTTTGGCGATATTGGTACGAGCCCGCTGTATGCGTTTCGAGAGTCGCTTGCGGGCGAACACGATCTCGCTGTCGACGAAGCCAACGTGCTCGGCGTGCTTTCGTTGATGTTTTGGTCACTCATCATCGTGATCACGATCAAGTACCTGGTGATCGTGATGCGGGCCGACAACGATGGTGAAGGCGGCATCCTCGCACTCGCTTCGTTGGTCACAGGCAAGCAGCGCTCACGGCGCCGACTCGTTCTCTTGGGGTTGTTCGGCACGGCGCTCCTGTATGGCGACGGCATGATCACGCCGGCGATCTCGGTGCTGTCGGCAGTCGAAGGACTCGAAGTCAGCACACCGTCGATCGACCGGTGGGTGGTACCGATCGTCGCTGTCATCCTCATTTGCCTGTTCTCTATTCAGCGTCGTGGCACCGAACGAGTGGGCCGACTTTTGGACCAGTGATGCTCGTGTGGTTCAGCGTGATCGCCATGCTCGGAGCGATTGAAGTCGCTTCGGATCCATCCGTTGTTCGTGCGCTCGATCCAACCCGAGCGATCCGATTCTTCATCGACAACGGGGGCCGAGGTTTCCTTGTACTCGGCTCGGTATTTTTGGTGGTCACCGGAGGCGAAGCTCTCTACGCAGACATGGGCCACTTCGGGCGTAGGCCGATCCAATACGGGTGGTTTCTGTTCGCGCTTCCCGCACTGGTCTTGAACTATCTGGGTCAAGGGGCGCTGCTTATCAATGACCCCACGGCTATCGAGAATCCGTTTTTCCTGTTGGCCCCCACGTGGGCCCAGTGGCCGCTCACGATCCTGGCCACAGCGGCAGCGGTCATTGCCTCGCAAGCGCTTATTACCGGCGCGTTCTCGCTGACCGTACAGGCGGTCAACATGGGATATCTGCCACGTATGCGCACGGTTCAGACGTCACCGCACCATCGCGGTCAGGTGTACGTTCCTGCCGTCAACTGGTTTCTGTTGGCGGCATGCCTGGGGCTGGTGTTCGCCTTTGGTTCATCGACCCGACTGGCGGCCGCATACGGCGTCGCCGTGACGTTTACGATGGTCATCACCACCGTGCTCATCGCCTCGGTCGCTCGGCATCGCTGGGGTTGGTCACCACTGAAGACCACGGTGATCCTTGCGCCGCTGTTGGTTATCGACCTGGCATTTGCTGCGGCCAACATCTTCAAGATCCCCGCCGGCGGCTGGTTCCCGCTGGTCATCGGGCTTATTGGATTTACCGTCTTCACTACATGGTGGAAGGGTCGGCGACTCGTGAGCCATCGGGTTGAACGAGAAGGTTTGACGGTTGAAACCTTCGTAGACAGTCTGAGCCAGCACCCTCCCCACCGGCATCCCGGCACCGGGGTGTATCTCCATCGCCGACCAGGATTGGTTTCGCCAGCGCTGCTCACGAACCTGCGTCACAACGTCAGCCTGCACGAGACCATTGTGTTCGTGTGTGTGATCACCGCCGACCAGCCTCACGTCCACCCCGCAGAACGAGTGCAGATCACCGACTTCGGACTTGGTTTCTTCAACGTCGACATGCACTACGGATTCGCTGACCCGACCCCGCTGGCAACCGACCTAGAAGCGATCCTTTTCGAGGGTTTGGATTTCGATCCTCAACACACGACGTATTTCTTGAGCCGCGAAAGCATTGAGATAAGGAAGAGTCGGGGTATGGCGCGGTGGCGGGAGCGGCTCTATGCGCTACTCAGCCGCAACGCGGGCGACTCCACCGTGCATTTCGGCTTGCCAGCGGAACGATGCGTCGACGTCGGCACCCACGTGGTCATCTAGCTGTCCTATGTTGAGGTCATGACGGAGTTTCCTCGCACGTTGGCACAGGTTGTCGGTCCGTATCCGGTCGCCAAGATTCATGGAGCCGCCGAGGGGATGGGTGTGTACGGCGGAGCGACGCGTGCGTTAGTCAAGCAAGGGCTTCTACTACCAGATCTGATCACCGGCATGACGTTGGCACTGCTGGCGAAGCAACCCCGCAAACCTCAGGCCGACGGCGAGAAGAAGGCAAGTGGTGTTGCCGGACGGGTATGGGTGCGTGAGCATTTCACGATTCATCGGCCAGTTGCACACGACGATGCTTGGGTCGTCGATGGTGAGAGCACCGGGACCTATGCCAGGAAGGGCCGGTCGTACTCCACGACCGCATCGCTATCTCGGACGAGTTCTGGCGACGTCTTCGCCACCAACCTCACGACCGGCTTGTTCAGTTACCGCCCTGATCCGGATCTCGAAGATTCGATGTACGGGCTCCCGCTCGCAGACACACCAGCACCTGAACCGGACTGGGACGCAGCGGCATCGAATCCGCACGCCGAGGCGCTTCGTTCAGCGACTGTTGGACAAGTCGTGGGCGGCGAACCAGTTCTGGTGTCGCTGGCGATGATGGCAGCCCGAGATACCGACAATCCTGATAACCCCATCCACTCTGATCCAGAGCAGGCCAAGAAGGCCGGTCTCGCCAAACCAATTGCGGGCGGCTCACACGTGCTGGCGTTCGCACTCGAAGCAGTCATGGCAGAGTTCGGCTCGCAGGCGCTGCTGCATGGAGCGAACTTCGATGTGCGATGGAAGGCGCCGACCGAGAACGACGTGTACATCGTGCCTAGGGCAACCGTGACCCAGGCCGAACCCGATCGGCTGGTGCTAGACCTGCAGGTTGATCTGGCCGGCGGACCCACTGCCATGGTCGGCATATTGACCATCCCGCTGGCATGACCCTCCGCCGCATGACCACCGCACTCTCGGGTATCCGAGTCCTTGATCTGAGTGACCGTTCGGCGGCCCTCGCCGGGCGAGTGCTTGCTGATCTGGGCGCCGAAGTAATCATGGTCGAACCGCCCGGCGGCAACTCGATTCGTCACCTGCAACCGCGACTCGAAGGGGTTGTCGAAGTCGAGGCATCGTTTGCGCACCAGTATTTCTCGGCCAACAAACGCTCCGTCGTGGTTGATTTGGCGACACAACAGGAGTTGTTCCTGTCGTTGGTTGGCACCGCCGATGTGGTCATCGATACCGAACGGCCCGGGTGCCTCGACAGCCTGGGTCTTAGCCACGAGGTCTTGCGAAGCGCGAATCCGTTGCTCATCCAGTGTTCGGTCACGCCGTTCGGGATGTTTGGTGAGTGGCGAGACCGGAAGGCGAGCGACCTCGTCGCAGGTGCAGCCGGCGGTCTGATCTGGCTGTCGGGGGAACCTCGCGGCAAGCCGGTCCAGGGCGGCGCCGATGTCACCTATGCCATGGCGGGGCTGATCGCGGCCTCGGCGATCTCGATCGCGCTCCACCAACGCAAGAGCGGCAGCGAAGGCAGTGGCAGCGAAGGCAGTGGCAGCGAAGGCAGCGGCGCTCACATCGACATTTCGCTGCAAGAAGCTGCGGCAACAGCAGCGATGCAGACCGCCACACCCAGTAACTGGACGTGGTTCAACCAAATCCCTCGGCGGCCAGGACTGTCCGCTGCGTTGCGTTGTGCCGACGGCGGGTATGTCGGTCACATGATTCGCCCTGACCGGTTCGAGAAGTTCCTCGCATGGGCCGATCGCGAAGAGATCGATCACGGGATGTCGGCGGACGACTGGGAGTTGAGTCGGCTCGATGCGCCTCGAAAGGGCAATCCGGTCGGGGCAACCACGCTGGCGTTGGCTGCCAAGCTCACCCGCGACGAGTTCTTTGCTGGAGCGCTCGAGGCCGACCTGATCTGTTTGCCGGTGCTGAGTTTCGACGATCATGAACAAACCGAGCAGTACGTGATCAACGAACAGTTCCTGGCGGTCGAACACCCAGGCATCGAACGTGACCTGGGCTTCGTGCGTTCGCCCGTAGACGGCATGGCCGAACCTGTAGTGCTCAATGCAGCACCGCTGCTCGGCGCGGATCAGACACTGGTCGATTTGGTTCCTGAGCCACCGGTAATGCGCAAGATGGCGTCAGCAACGTCGCCGGATCCTGCACGCGCGCTCGCAGGTATTCGTGTCGTCGACTTCGGCTGGGTGCTCGCAGCGCCGATTGGTACCCGACTACTCGCCAGCTTCGGAGCCGAAGTCATCCGGGTCGAGTCCACGAAAAGACCCGACTCGATGCGCAGCCAGATCGGTCCCGACGGCCTTCCAGACCCAGACATGGGCGGGCTGTTCAATGTGGTGAATACGGGTAAGAAATCGCTCGCGGTTGACCTCAGCACCGAACAGGGGATGAAACTGGTTAAGGAACTGATCGCCACCGCCGACGTGGTCGTGAACAACTTTCGTCCCGGAGCGATGGAACGCATGGGTTTCGGCCACGATGTGCTCACTGCGCTGAAGCCCGACATCGTGTCGCTGAACTTGCCGGGGGCGCACCGCCAAGGGCCATGGGCGGTCCGTCCAAGCATGGGCAACATCTTGATGGCCGCTTCCGGCTTCAACATGTTGACCGGTTTCGACGGTGAGCGGCCGCGAGGGATCGGTATTGCCTATCCCGACTTCACCGGCCCACATCTTCTTGTGTCCACGATTCTGGCTGCGCTGCGTCAACGAGATCCCAGCGGGGGCGGTCAAGAGATCCATCTGACCCAGCTGACCGGCATGGTGTCGTTGCTGGGTGCGGAATGGATGCAGTACAAGGCCACCGGCGTCCAACCTCCACGTCGAGCAAACCGCGATCCGAACCTGTGCCCGCATGGTGTGTTCGCTGCAGCTGGATCGGAATACAGCGACGATGAATGGGTCGCACTTGCTGTGCAGGGTGATGATGAGTGGGCTCGGTTCTGCGAAGCCATCGGCGACGCTGGACTTGCCAACGACGCTCGTTTCGTTACCCACGATCGGCGCAAGGAGAACGAGGATGCTCTCGACGAGATCATCGAAGCGTGGACCGGGAACAAAGACAAGTGGGACATCGCAGACCAACTTCAAGCAGCAGGAATCGCGTCAGCGCCGGTTGAGCACCTGGCTGAGACCTATGAACGAGATCCGCAACTACGCCACCACTACCAACTGCTTCAGCAGCCGGTGCGACCCGATGTCGCTATTCCAATCAACCGCGAGACCGCTCAATGGGTCGGCCATGACCTGCGGCTCACGAGAGCGCCGGCCGTTGGTGAGCACAACCAGCACGTGGTGTGTGACATCCTCGGCCACACCGAAGAGGAGTACGTACAACTGATCATCGGCGACGTGCTGACCTAGGCAGCCATCACTGCCTGGCGGCAGTCGGTAACCACCTGAATCGGCGGTCGCGCTGAGGTCTGCCCTCAGGCGGAAAGGCCACCATCGATGACGAGTTCGGTTCCGGTGATGTAGCTGCGGTCGTCGCTGGCCAAGAAGAGCACGCCGTTGGCGATGTCGAGCGGGGTGCCCAACACGCCGGTCGGAACAACTGCCCGGACGAGCGCATTGGCGTCGATGATGTGTGAGCCATCTTTTCTGGAACTCAGGATTGAGCTTGGTCCAGATAGGCGTGTCGATGATGCCAGGGTGAACCGAGTTCACTCGAATTGGACAGCCGCTCTGGCGCACTCGAGCGCGACACCCTTGGTCAAGATTCGTACGCCACCTTTAGTTGCGTTGTAGGCCACAAGGTTGGCGGAACCCTTCAGGCAGCGACCGATGACATAGTGATGGCCGACCCGCTGCCGCCGATACTGATACTGGCATTGTCCACTAGTACATGCACGCCGCCCATCGATGCCATGGTTGCTGCCACAACAGCCTGCCAGTCGGATTCGCTGGTCACGTCGCGATGCAGAAACTCTGCAACACCACCCTTGTCTTGAATAGCGGCCACGGTTTCAGCGCCAGCGTCGTCTTGGATATCGGCGACCATGACCGAGGCGCCTTCTGCCGCCAGTCGAAGCGCACAACTACGTCCAATGCCTGACGCTCCACGAGTCACGATGGCGACCTTGCGTGCGATTCATCCTTGTTCGGTGGCCATAGCACTCTCCGCGTTAGTGATCAGCGGGGTATGTCAGGCAGGTTCACGCCCGATCGAATAGATCTTTCTGCACTGGGGCGGGGAACCGAGGGCGAACCACTGCATCACCAAGCACGAGCTGCAGCTGGTCGATCGCCTCGTCGAGAAGGAGTTGATGGGTGCTCGATAGTTCCCGGGCGAGCTCGATAGAGATCTTGCCATCGGGTCGCTGAATCCAGCCACCCACGATCTGACCGTCCGCCCAGACGGTTGGACCAGCGTTGCCGTTGCGATCGAAGAACCGTGGCACCATCGCAGGGTCCACGTACCAGTCGCGCTTCTTCCAACCCATGGTGGTGGCGTCGAGTCCTGGTAGCAGCCGCACCCACGGGCCCGGATCGTCGGGCGGGGCCGCGTCGCCGCTGGCGACATAGGCAG
>Ga0213868_10002009_pt1 | contig 19604 bp, 17 predicted proteins | sample PICome_9_FD_160087 | JGI IMG/M metagenome (GOLD analysis project Ga0213868, IMG submission 160087) | Coastal seawater microbial communities near Pivers Island, North Carolina, United States - PICO127 | ecosystem: Environmental > Aquatic > Marine > Coastal | place: USA: North Carolina...
TATATGCATTCTTTCATTTGGTTGCTCTAAAACTGATTCAGTATCAGCGCCTTTGGCAGAAACAACGACAGAGCTAGAAAAGCTTTTCAAGCACTCTGAGGAGTTTACTCAAAAAATTTATTCTTATGAGAATGGCATACATGCAGCGGTGGGGTATGGAATTGCTAATTCCTATTTAATTGAGGGCAATGAACTAAATATCATTATTGATGCTACCGATAGTGTCTTTCAAGCCGAGAAAGTTTACGCAGCATTCAATGCTATTAACTCTAATCCTATAGCCGCAATTATTTATACACATAATCATGGAGATCATACTTTAGGCGCAAAATATTTTGTTGATCAACAAGATGACTTGCCTTTGGTTATAGCTCATGAAACAACAGCAAAATCTGTTGAAAAAATTTTTGGAATTTTAAATCCCATCATTTCATCACGCTCCTCCAAAATGTTTGGGACCATGCTTCCAGAGGAAGAGGTGGTTAATGTAGGTATTGGGCCCTATTTAAGCGTTGGCCGAAGCGCGCCTGGATACATTAAGCCAAATGTGACTTTTAACAATGAATTAAAATTAAATATTGCTGGGATTGCATTTGAATTCTTTCATGCACCTGGAGAAACTGATGATCAAATTTTTGTTTGGTTACCAGAATATGAAGCTCTTTTTCCTGGAGATAATATATATAAAACTTTTCCGAACCTTTACACCATTAGGGGAACCTCTCATAGAGATGTGAATGCGTGGGTAAATAGCCTTGATGCAATGATAGCTCTTGAGCCTAAGAATATATTCCCAAGTCACACATTGCCTTTTTCAGGCGATTCAGCCATAGATACCTTAATGATTTATCGAGATGGGATACAGTTCATTCACGACCAAACTATCAGACTGATGAACCAAGGGATGCATCCAGAAGAGATAATTGAAAATTTAGAATTGCCAACAGCTATTGCCTCCTCTCCATACATGCAAGAGTTTTACGGTACAGTTAGATGGTCAGTCAAAAGTATATTCAATGGTTATTTGGGTTGGTTCTCTGGGAATATCTCAGAGCTTGACCCCACCTCAACATTTAAAAAAGCCAATTTGATTTCTGATATGGTTGGAGGTCCTGATGCATTATTTGCTGAGCTTGAGAAAGCTATTGTCAATGAAGAAATGCAATGGGCATTAGAGCTATCAGATCTTTTATTAGCAATGGATCATCGTTCCTCAGAAGCAATCCAATACAGGTCTAAAGCAGCTTTTTATCTTGGGATTATGGCCGCTAATCCAAATAAAAGAAATTATTTTTTAAGTGAAGCTCAGAGGCTAATAGGTGACCAAGAGACAGCAAATATTATTCCACCTGAGGCCTCTATGCTCGATCAGATTCCGATTGATATGTTCTTTGATGTTCTCAGGGTAAATTTGAACCCAGCCAAGGTTGATCCAAATAATATAATCACTGCTTGTTTTGAATTTTCATCTGGTTTGACCAAAGCTATGATTATAAGAAATCAGATTCTTCAAATTAAAAATGATTTGCCCATTGACTGCTTTATTAAGATTAAAACGGATCAACAAACTTTAAAACAAGTTTTAGCGGGAACCAAAAATCCAATTATGGAAATTGCTAATGGCAATTTAATTGTAGATAAGGACGTAGAGTTCCTTAAGCTATTAACTTCATTTAGGCCTTAGTTGGTATATCTTTAAAGGCTAAACCTTTGTCAGCTCTTGGATCCTGTGGCAAGCCTAAAACTCTTTCAGCAATAACATTTCGAAGAATTTCATCTGTTCCACCAGCAATCCTTAAACCAGGCGCACCTAGCCATGCACCTTGAAATGAGCTTACTCCATCATTTTCATCTATGAGCATGCCAGCCATATCTCCAGAATCAATTCCAAAGTTACCAATTGCTTGAAGCTTATTTGCACTAACTATTTTTGTAATGGATGCTTCTGGACCAGGCGCCTCTCCTTTTGAAAGAGCAGATATTGTTCTGAATTTTGTATACTTAAGACCATTGGCTTCGCAAAACCAATCAGCAAGCTTTTCTCTGACTGAGTTATTTTTAATCAATGCTTCTCCAGCATCATCCTTAGTTTTAGATAGAATTAATGCCTCCTCAATATCAGAACCCCTAGCGTCTCCAACAGCCAATCTTTCATTCATTAACGTCGTGATAGCAACTTTCCATCCATCTCCAATTTCACCAAGGCGTTGAGAGTCAGGAATTCGAACATCATCAAAATAAACCTCATTAAATCCTGAGCCGCTTCCTGCCTGCCCAGTAATTTGTTTAATGGGTTTTACAGTTATCCCAGGTGATTTCATATCAACGAAAAAGAATGTAAGCCCCTTATGTTTTGCAACATCAGGATCGTGACGGACAACCAAGATACCAAAATCAGAATAATGCGCGCCTGAAGTCCATACTTTTTGTCCATTAATTATCCAGTCATCTCCATCTCTTTCAGCCTTGCTCCTTAAACCAGCAACATCAGATCCAGCGGCAGGCTCAGAAAAAAGCTGACACCAAATTTCTTTTCCCTCAGCCATAGGTGCAAGATATCTATCTTTTTGCTCATCGGATGCATATTGCATCATCACTGGACCGCACATGCCAAGACCAATTTCAAATATGCCACCTGGCACATTGAACTTTGCCTCTTCCTGCCCCCAAATGATTCTTTCGATGGGCGAAGCTTCTATGCCTCCGTACTCTTTTGGCCAATGGAGCATTGCCCAACCTGCCTCATATTTTTTTTGTTGCCAAGATTTTGCAATTTTAAGATGATCTTCTAACGAGGAATCGCTTTGCCCGCTGCTTTTAGTATCTTTCAGTTGAGCATTGGCTTCTAACCATTCCCTGCATTTCGCCCTAAATTTAGCTTGTTCTGGTGTATCGTTAAAATCCATAATTCATCCCTTTGCTAAAGTGTTTGTTTTTTCTAAGTTAGTTACTAATTTTTCTTTCCATGTGGATTCAGAGCCAAGCAAAACTGAAAGAACTTTTGATCGTTTATAAAATAAATGACAATCGTACTCCCATGTAAAGCCATTGCCGCCATGAGTTTGAATATTCTCTTTTGAGCATAACTGAAAAGCTTTAGTGGCACTGACCCTAGCAGTTGCTGCCGCGAGAGGTAATTCAGCAGATTCTGAAGATAATGCCCATGCACCGTAATAGCAATTTGATTTCGCAAGAGTTACAGCAATATACATATCAGCAAGTTTATGTTTTATGGCTTGATAGGATCCAATTTGCCTTCCAAAGGCAAATCTCTCCATTGAATATGCTTTGGCCATATCAAGTGCAGCCTGAGATCCGCCAACTTGTTCAAATGCAAATAATACTGCCGCTTGATCAAGCAGATGTTGAATGTAAGACCAGCCCTGACCAGTTTCACCAATCAATTTAGATGGAGTTTGATCAAACTCAACTTTATAAAATGCTTTTGAGGTATCTAGATTTTTTTGCATTGTCACAGTGACCGAAGCATCATTAAGATCAACCAATCTCAGATCAGTCCCTGAATTAGATTTTACAACCACAATCATTTGAGAGGCCAATCCAGCATCTGGAACAGCAATTTTTACCCCACTAATTTTTTCTGATGTAACTGAAACACTTAGATTAGATTCTGTTGCTTGATGCATATCCTCAGCTATACCATAGGTGCCAATAACTTCTCCTGAAACCAATTTAGGCAATATGTTTGATTTAATGTTTTCACTTCCAAACTTAATTAGCGCTTCAGTAAAAAAATAAACAGATGAGGAAAAGGGAACGGGTGCAAGGGACCTTCCAAGTTCTTCGGCGATTACGCATAATTCTAAATGACCCAAACCCAGCCCTTCATATGCCTCAGGAACCCTGATTCCAGTCCAGCCAAGCTCAACAATCTTTTGCCAAAGTTCCGCGTCACCCTCTAAAGAATTATCCATGACTGAACGTGCACTTGAGAGACCGCCTTCTTTGTTAAAAAATTTTTGAGCCTCGCTTTGCAAAAATTTTTGATCGTCTGAGAAATCTAAATTCATAATTATAGTAATTTAGTGTTAAAGCTTATAATCTAAATTCATATTAGAACATATAATTTAATACAATTTAACAAACTAACTCTCATAACTTATGGCCATGAAAATCTCAGCAACAAAAGATGCTAATTCTCATCTTAATAAAAGCTCTAGCGGATTGTTCCTTGGCGTTGTCTTTGTCTTATTATTGATCGGAATTCTTGCTTTGTCCCTGTGGGTGAGCGAGCTATCTAATGCTTCTAAAAACGCTAGTATAAAAGTTGAATCGCGACTTGCAGTTCTTGAAGAGCAACTCCAATTGGCCGACTCAACTTCTACTGAATTTTTATCTGATATAAATTCCCAACTTCAATTTCTTGATAAGGAAATAAGAAAATTATGGGATTTAAGCAATAAACGAAATAAGACAAATATCTCAAAACTTAATAATGAACTGAAAAAGCATTCGGAAGCCTTGAAAGAAATAGCCGCAACACAAACTAATGATCAATCAAACATCAATGCAATTCAAAAACAATCACAAAAATTAAAAATTTTAGTTGATGATTTATCTCAAGCTAATCAATTAAATCTTGTTACTCAAAATAAAATTGCTGAATTAAATAAAAGCATTTTATTACTTGAAGAAACAGTGCAGGCATTTGATTCTTACCGAAGCCAAAATAATGAAATGCTTCAAGAGTTACAATTGCAAATTTCATCCATCAAAACAGTGCCTGACAATAACAATTAATTTTTACTTTTTAGTAAAAAGTTTGGGATTTCATTAAAAAGCAGGTATATTTTCATAAACATTCTTTCAATTGGAGGGGGAAAACCATGAAGAATTTATTTAGTCTATTAACTCTAGTTGCAATTACTGCAATTCCTGGAGTAGCTTTTGCTCAAGATGCTGAGCTAGTTTTAGAGGAAGTCGTTGTTACTGCAACCAAAAGAGAAGAAAATGTTCAAGATATTGCCCAAACAGTTAATGCTGTTAGTGGTTCCCAACTTGATAATTATCAGATTAGAGATTTAAGTGAGTTAGCTCAGATTGTTTCTGGTGTTGAATTTATTAAAGTCGACCCTAGAAGACAACAGATTATTATGAGAGGCCAAAAATTAGATCCTGATGGCGGAAATGATTCTCCAATTCAAGGATATATTGATGAAATGCCTTTGAGAACTGGCGAAGTCTTCTTGCAAATGTATGACACTGAAAGGGTAGAAATCCTAAAGGGTGCTCAAGGCACGCTTCAAGGAGTTGTAAGCCCAGGCGGTGCATTGCATATATACACTCGCTCAGCTCAAGTGGGAAGTGGGGAAAGAAACGGCTATGTCAAAACAACATGGGCCGATAATATGACCTCTATCATAGAGGCTGCAAGTGATATGCATCTTTCAGATACTCTTTCATTGAGATTTGCAGGTGTTCAAAATAATAACCAAGGAAATGAAGTTAAAAACATAAGAACTGCAGTTAACGAAGACCATAAGTATGTATCTGGAAGGGTCAGCCTTTCATGGGAGCCTTCAGATGAGCTTTCAGTTAAATTTAAATACCAAAATATGGAAGTAGACTCAGTCTATCCTCAACCAGTAGCTGGAAGCAATGGAACTCCTTCCTATGCTCAGTCTGCTGATGCGTATGTCGCTCAATTAGCTTTCTTTGAATCATTAGGTTTTGCACCTCCAGGCACAGCTGCTCAGATGACTTTCTTGCATAGACCTAGCTACAGCGATATTCCAGCTTCAGGCCTTAAGCCAGAGGATAGAATCGCCCTGCATTTTCAAGATCCCAAGCAAAATACCACGGCTGAATTTCATAATTTAATGATTGACTATGATATGGGTAGTCATGCGCTTGCTGTCAGAGTTTCTGACTCACAAAGTGACGCTCAGGGATTAATTGATAGAGACTATGCTGGTGCTTACGTTTATGGATATCCTCAAGAAGTAAGAACTAATACTGGAATTGAAACTGTTGAAATGAGAATTTCTAATCAAGATAACGACAAACTTGAATACACATTAGGATTCTTTTCAAGAAATTCTGAAACATATACTACTGCTGATCTAGATAGATCTTTCTCTATCACGGAAGTAGCGCCACATTTATACACGCCGCTTGCTGGTCCTGGCATGAGATTCAAGTCTCCTACCAATGCATGTAATGCAATCAAGGAAAATCCTGCTGCATTTTATGCAAGCATGCATGTGATTACCTGTATGGGCATCCCTGTTGATAATAAGACTGAAGCTTACTTTGCAAATTTTAAATATAACTTAAGTGAAAAAACTTTTATTCAGTTTGGCTTTAGAGATCAAGAAAATGATTTCTACACGCAGCAAAGTTTATACCTTCCACAAACAGCATTAGTTGGGCAGGCTGATGGTGGCGGTCTTACAATCGATTTTATTGCACCTAATGCCACAAGAAAATCCTCAGATTCTACTACTGGTGGATTTAAAATAGGGCATTATTTAAATGATGATGTTTTGTTATATGTGACAAGTGAATCTGGTTACAGAAGGCCATCTATCACCATCACAAGTACAGCACTCAATCCTGCGTTAATACCTTTTGAGGAAGAAGATTCTGATATGACAGAAATTGGTATGAAAGGTACTTTCATGGATGGTAGATTAAGATTAAACGCTGCCTACTATGACTATACATTTGATGGCTATCAAACAAAATGGGATAACGTTATAGCTAGAGATTATGCTGGAGGAGTTCCTGGTGGTCTTACTCAAGTTCAAGGAGGAGTTTTCAATAATAATGATGCCTCTCTTTCAGGTCTAGATATAGAATATGCATATGTTGTTAATGCAGATTTAACGCTTGGAGGAAGCTATTCCTCTGCGGATAGTGAATATGACGCTGGCTCTGTTAGATATACAAATGATGTTACCTACACAGGTATGACAGCTCCAACTGCTGACGTAAGCGGTCAACCCATTACTGATGCCGCTGAATCCTCTATGACTTTCTATCTAGATCATACGGTTCCTGCTTATTGGGGTGGTGAAAGATACACTCGATATAACATTAGCTGGAGAGATGAAAGAACAAGTGCCATTAATCCTGATCTGAAGATTAAAGCATTGGTTCTTGCCAATTTAATTGTTGGTTGGAGATCTGCAGATGATGTCTGGGATGCAAGTTTCTTTGTAAAAAATGCCTTTGATGATGTTGATATTTCAGATATCCAGAGTTATTTTGCTGATTTTTCTATGCCTGGTGGTAATCCATTACCTTCAAAATTTTATTCAGCGAATACAAATATGGGCAGACAAATGGGTTTCCAGGTATCTTATAACTTTTAAGAGATTATCTTAATAACATTGAAAACGGCAACTTTAAGTTGCCGTTTTTTTTGTTCATAAATTATATGAAGAATACTTTTATTTACTTTCTGCTTATTTTGATGCCTTTAAGCTCATTGGCAAATGGTATGCAGCAATACTTGAATGAAGACAGACTTCCCTGTGAAATTTTTGTAAAAGATAAAATGCCTCTATTTGGTGATCTGCATGTTCATACAACATTATCACTAGATGCAAATACTCAAGGAACATTGAACACTCCAGATGATGCATATAGGTATGCCAAAGGGCAATCTCTCTATCTTCAGCCCTATAGCAAGAATGGAACCAGCTCAAGATCATCTAGGTTAAAACAGCCTTTAGACTTTGCGGCAGTAACTGATCATGCGGAATTGCTTGGCGAGGTAAGACTATGCTTAGATCCTCAGAGCTCAAAATATAATGGCTTTCAATGCAAGATATATAGAAATTTTCCAAGGCTCTCCTATTTTTATATGAATGCCAAAGCTAATTTAGCTAGCTCGATGAGCATGTGTGGAAATTCAAGAGAAGTATGCAAAGACGCCGCTCAAGTGCCGTGGAAAGAAACTCTTCAAGCAGCAGAAGCTCATTATGACAGATCAACTGCTTGCACCTTCTCTACTTTCGTAGGTTATGAATGGACGGGTGCAGCATATTCAGGTAGCAATCTTCATAGAAATATTATCTTTGAAAGCTCTAATGTGCCATATCAACCTATTAGTTTTTATGAAGCTCCCACCAGAGAAGAATTATGGAGACAGCTTGATCTAGAGTGCTTAGATGATTGTAATTACATTGTGATTCCACATAACTCTAACTTAAGCAATGGATTCATGTTTGAAAAACCTAATCAAGATGAAATATTGCTTCAAAATATTAGAGAGCCATTGGTTGAAATTTTTCAACACAAGGGAAGTTCTGAGTGCTCACTAGATACTCAGGATCCCCTATGTAGCTTTGAGCAATTACCATACAAAGACTTTAGATCAAAATTTCAAAATAATCTGTCTCCCGCGCCCAACTCTAGTTTTGTCAGAGAAGCTTTAAACAGTGGATTGATAATTCAGTCAAAGCAAAACATTAACCCTTTTAAGTTAGGCTTCATTGGCAGTACAGATACCCATTATGGAACTCCGGGGGCTGTTGATGAAAGTGCTTTTCAGGGCGGTGGTGGAGCTGGTAAGTCATTTAGGACAGGCATTCCAGATGGCTTGCCTGATGATATCGAATTTAATCCTGGTGGTTTAGCTGTTGTTTGGGCTGAAGAAAATAGCAGAACGGCGATCTTTAACGCTCTAAAACGTAAGGAGGTTTATGGGACCTCAGGTCCTCGTTTTTTAGTAAGATTTTTCCTTGGGGATAACTTAGATTTAGATCTTTGCAATCAACAAAATGCAGTGGCCTCATCATATACAAATGGTGTTCCTATGGGTGCCACCATTAATTCTAACAATATGTCCAAGGCAAGGCTTTTTGTCTCTGCAACTGCAGACTTTTCTATAGAGGATCAATATATTGAAAAACTTCAAGTCATCAAAGGGGTTATAGATAATGGAAAAGTAAAAACATCTGTTCATGATATTCAAACCAATGAGCCCACTAATTTAGATTTAAATTCTTGTCAGGTTCAGGGCCAAGGTGTTCGCTCGATGTGCACTGTTTGGGAGGATCCTAACTTTAAAAAAGGCGATGAGGCTTATTACTATGTTAGGGTTATTGCCAATAAATCCTGTCGCTGGTCCCATCATCATTGCCTAAAAAATCCTAAATTCTGCGAAGATCAAAATGATATTTCCATTCCAAAGTTTATTCAAGAGCGAGCATGGACTTCTCCAATCTGGTTAGAAGATTCATAGGATATTTGACACATCCTTCAAAAATATGTTCCATTAGGATATGAATAAATTAGCACTTCAATTATTTTTAGTATTAGCCTTTATACCTATTGCCATCTTAATTAGCTCTATCATCATTACTTTAGCTCCCTTGTATTGTTGGGGTCTCGCAATCAATGCTTATCGTTTTGGCAATACAAAGGAGTTATATTTTTGGTTAGCGATGGGCGTTATTGCATTTTTCTTGGCCTTATTTGTCCTAGGGGTTCTATAAATGCTAAAGGTTTCTATTATTTTTTCCGCTGTATGTTTATTTACAATTGGTTGCTATGTAATGTTTAAACCAGATCTAACTGATTTAGGTATTATTCCCGTCGTTGCAACCAATCCAGAAACTGCCTCAGAGTTTAGATCATTATTTGCTGGTTCATTTATAGCATACGCTTATCTTTTGTTGCGCTTTACATTTTCTTATAATCCAATATCTATAGCTGTAAGTATTGCTTATATAATGGGTTTTATTGCTTTTGGTCGTATTGTAAGTTTCTTCTATGAAGGTATTAATTCTTTTGGGTTGATCGTTTTCTTTGGCGAGATATTTTTAGCATTAGTTCTAATCATGGCTCATAAAAAAAGAAAAAATGAGATTCCCTATTTCTAACTCTTAGCGATTCAATAAAACTTCTTAACATTTCTTAATTCTGTAATATAATTCTTTCTCTTCTGGGGATGTGGTGGAACTGGTAGACACGCTTGGCTTAGAACCAAGTGCCGCAAGGCGTGGGGGTTCGACTCCCTCCATCCCTACCAATTGGTGTATATTCTTGTCACCTTTGCTATTATTAGCGCTATGAAAAGTTTTCCACTTTTATTGTTATCACTTTTTTTTATTTTTTCCTGTGCTGAAAATAATTCTTACTCTAAGAGAGTTCTGAATGCTGACACAGAAAATGAATCCTGGTTGTTGCATGGCAGAACTTATGATGAGTCAAGGTTTAGCCCGCTAAATGATATTAACGATTCAAACGTAAATCAGCTTGGGCTGTCATGGTCCTTTGAAACAGGGACTAACAGAGGGCATGAAACCACACCTATCGTAGTTGACGGCATGATGTTTATAACTGCCCCGTGGAGCGTAGTTTTTGCTTTGGATGCAAAAAGCGGGAAAGAAATTTGGTCATTTGATCCTGAAGCTGATAAAGCTTGGGCACGAAATGCTTGTTGCGATGTAGTTAATAGAGGAGTTGCTGTTTGGGGCGATCAAGTTGTTTTTGCAACCATCGATGGTCGTTTAATTTCTCTTGACAAAGAATCTGGAGAGCTGAACTGGGATGTTTTGACAATTGATAAATCAAAACCATACACAATTACAGGCGCACCAAGAATCATAGATGGAAAAATAATTATTGGAAATGGTGGCGGAGAGTTTGGAGTAAGAGGTTATATTTCTGCTTATGATGTCAAAGATGGCTCCATGTTATGGAGATTTTTTACTGTTCCCGGTAATCCCGATGAGCCTTTTGAATCAGAGGCCTTAGCCAAAGCTGCTGAAACATGGTCAGGAGGAAAATGGTGGGAAATTGGTGGTGGAGGAACAGTATGGGACTCCATGGCATATGATCCAGAATTAAATCTTCTATATATAGGTACAGGAAATGGCTCTCCCTGGAATAGGTATATACGTAGTCCTGGGGGCGGTGATAATTTGTATCTTTCATCTATCGTTGCAATTAATCCAGATAATGGAGAATATGTTTGGCACTATCAAACCACTCCAGGAGATACCTGGGATTATACTGCCACCCAACATATGATTCTTGCCAATATGGATATTGATGGCGAGCAAAGAAAAGTCATTATGCAGGCTCCTAAAAACGGTTTTTTCTATGTAATCGACAGAACATCAGGGGAGTTTATTTCAGCAAATAATTTTGTTCCAATGAATTGGGCTTCTCACGTTGATCCTGAAACTGGAAGGCCCGTAGAGATTAAAGAGACCAATCATGAATTACAACCAGCACTAACAACACCTGGACCACTAGGTGGTCATAATTGGCATCCAATGTCTTATAGCCCGAAAACTGGTTTGGTATATATTCCAGCCCAAGAGACAATATTTATTTACTCCACAGACACTGAATTCAAATACAATCCAAATACATGGAATTTAGCCAATCAGATAGAAATGAGCTATCTTCCAAAAGATCCTGATGAGTTAGCTATGGTTGATGCGGCAACGGTTGGATATTTGTTGGCATGGGACCCTAAAGAACAAAAAGAAGTTTGGCGAGCTCAGTACAAGAGACCATGGAGCGGAGGCGTTCTTTCAACCGATGGCAATCTAGTTTTTCAAGGAACATCAGATGGAAGATTTGTAGCATATGCTGCAGATTCAGGTGAATTGCTCTGGAGCGTTGATACTGGACAAGGCATTGTTGCCCCTCCAATAACTTACAAGATTGATGGCAAACAATACATCGCAGTTCAAGTTGGTTATGGTGGCGCCTATGCACTTACTGGCGGGCTAGAATCACCAAATGAAAATCCATCTAGGGATGGCAGGATGATGATTTTTGAAATTGGTGGAACTCAACTTGAGAAGCCAGTTGCAACAATAGCTCAATTAAATCCTACTATTTTTGAATTAAATTCAGATGCCTTGGTAGTTGCCCGAGGTGAATATGAGTATCATGAGCATTGTCAATTTTGTCATGGAGCAGGTGTTATTGGTGGGGGAGTATTGCCTGACTTAAGGATGCTGGATGCGCAAGGCCATGCTTCATTTTTAGGAAGTGTATTAGGTGGAATTCATGGAAGCGGCATGGCTTCATTTAAAGATGTTTTAAATGTAGAGCAGGCTCAACAAATTCATGAATACATAAAACATCAAACGGTTTTAACTGGCTTAGCTACTGCTGCAGAACAATAAAAAATTCTTAAAGGCCTAGTGCACATATGAAAGATTATGATTTTATTATTTTAGGCGCTGGATCAGCTGGCTGTGTTTTGGCTAACAGGCTTAGCAAAGACCCAAATACATCAGTATGCTTGATTGAAGCTGGTTCAAAAGATAGTGATCCAAGATTGCATGTGCCTATTGGCTTTGCTTTTGGCATGACACAAAGCAAATATAGTTGGTCCTATGACACGGTTCCACAAAAAGAATTTGAAAAAGTTACAGTCACTGAACCAGAATCAGTGGTGGTAGATTCTGCCGGCGGCACTCACAAAATGCCTAGTGAAACTCAAGAGCATAGGAAGGGTTTTCAGCCTAGAGGTAAAACCTTAGGTGGTTCAAGTTCAATTAATGCAATGTTATATGTGAGAGGCCATCGTTGGGATTATGATCATTGGTCTGAGCTTGGTAATGAGGGATGGTCGTATGATGAGATATTGCCGTATTTTAAAAAAGCAGAGCACAATGAAATTCATAACAATGAATATCATGGTCAAAATGGCCCATTAAACGTTTGCGATATAGCTCATCAGCCTGAATCATGTAAGTCTTTTGTTGAGGCTGGATCAAAGTTATTTAACTTCAACGATGATTTCAATGGAGCTGAGCAAGAAGGCTTTGGTTTCTATCAAACAACTCAAATAAATGGCAAACGATGCAGTGCAGCTAAGGCCTACTTAGTTCCAGTCTTAGACAGGGATAACCTTACAGTAATGACCGATACTCAAGTAAATAAAATTTTGATTGATGGAACTCATGCAAAAGGTGTTGAATGCATTGGCAGTGATAATAATTCTTTTACATTAAATGCTTCAAAGGAAGTTATCCTCTCTTCAGGAGCATTTGGATCTCCTCAAATACTTTTAAGGTCAGGAGTGGGGCCAGCTCATGAAATTACCAGACATGGTATTGACCATCTAGTAGATCTTCCCGGTGTTGGAAAAAATCTTCAAGACCACATTGATTACATTACAGTTCATAAATACAACTCAATGAAATTGATAGGCTTTAGTTTAAAAAATATATTTTTTAAATATCCCTATGAGATTTTAAAATATCTTTTTACGAAAACCGGTCTTTTTACCTCTACTATTGCAGAGGCCGGTGCTTTTGTTAAAACACACGATGAATTAAAAATACCAAATATTCAATTTCACTATGCACCGGCAATGATTGTCGATCATGGTAGAACACTTCTATGGGGCACAGGTATGAGCTGTCATTCGTGTCTATTAAGACCTAAGTCACATGGTGAAGTCACTCTTGCATCTGCAGATCCATTTGCAGATCCTTTGATTGATCCTAAATTTTTGAGTCATCCTGATGATGTGAAAGATATGGTTGATGGTTACAAAATAATGATGAAAGTTCTTGGCAGCGAGCCATTTAGTCAATACATATCTGAACACTCTCAAAGACCTATTGATATAAATGATGACTCTGATATTGAACAAGCCATGCGAGAAGGGGCTGATACTGTTTATCATCCTGTAGGCACATGCAAAATGGGGAACGATGAAATGTCGGTGGTTGATAGCAGACTTAAAGTTCATAAAGTAAAAGGATTGAGAGTAGTGGATGCATCAATTATGCCAACGATTGTTGGCGGCAATACCAATGCTCCAACTATTATGATTGGAGAAAAAGCATCGGATATGATTCTTCATGATTGGAACATCCATCAATCTGCCTAAAACAATCAAAAGCTAACAAAATTCTTTGATTATCTTTGATGGTTTATAATGATTTATGGATAACAAATATGATATAGCCAAAGACTGGCTACCAAGATACACGGGAATGCCTGTGAATGACTTTGGTGATTACATTCTTCTCACCAATTTTCAGGACTACGTTGAGCAGTTTGCAGACAGGTTTAATTCTGATGTGCAAGGTGAAAATAGACCGATGTCTTCCAGCACTAACAGTGAGGGTTTAAGTATTATTAATTTTGGGATAGGTTCACCCAACGCTGCAACAATTATGGATTTGTTGGTTGCAAGAAAACCAAAAGGGGTTTTGTTTCTTGGAAAATGTGGGGGACTAAAAGATTCATCTGAAATTGGAAATCTTATTCTGCCTATAGCCGCTATCAGAGGCGATGGAACTTCTAATGATTATTTTCCTCCGGAAGTTCCTGCTTTACCTTCTTTTAAATTACACAAGTTTGTTTCTGATAAAATATTAGATGCCGGTACTGATTATCGAACAGGAGTAATTTATACAACCAATAGAAGGGTTTGGGAGCACGATAAAACTTTTTTAAAGAAACTAAAAAAAACTACAGCTATTGGTATTGATATGGAAGTTGCCACGATATTTATAGTTGGCCATTACAACGAGATTCCTCGCGGAGCTTTACTTTTAGTTTCAGATGTTCCTGTAACACCTGACGGGGTCAAAACTGAAAAATCAGATCAGGCCGTAACATCTAAATGGGCAAAGCAACACCTTGAGATAGGTATTCATGCAATGACAGATTTAAAAAATAGCAGAGACAAGATTAAGCATTTCCGTTATTAATTAAGTCTCAACAACAAATTCTTGTAAGTGGTTAAAAATATCCTGAGTAGTGAGGTCTCGGGCTTTTCGCATGGTGTCGTTGACATGCAAGTTTAGAGTTTTACCCTTTCTGTCCATAATAAATACTCTTGGTATGCCTTCTTCAATATTTTTATCAAAAAAACTAAACAATTCAGTATTCATTTCATAGTTCCCCACATCTATATTTAAAACGTTTGCATTTTTTTCAAGAAAGTTTCTTACAGTTGGCAACTGCATTACACCTTCTAACACCCTTGCATCAGGACACCAATTAGCTCCAAAAATTACAATGGGCTGTTTATTTGATTTGATGGTTCTTTGAATAAATTCTTGAATTTCTAGAATAGAAGCTTTTAGTCCCAAATAGGGCTCAGGATGTGGAACTGTGGGACATTCATTTGTATCTAAAATTATATTCATATCTTATTAAGCGGCTAAAAATTTAAAATTTTTTATATTTAAGTGTATTCTAATAGATTAATGGAAAGGTTGATTAATTACTCATTGATACTTGTTGGTCTGTATACAACGTTGAGGATCTTTATTGCTTTATTTCTTTATGATCAGTTACCTATCGCATTTCTCGCAACTGAGTTTAACCAAGATCAAATGGATGAATACAGAGCCAGAGTTCTTCTTCCCGCTTTCTTTCTTACCTTGAATTATTTTATCTTAAGATATTTTTCTGGTAAAAATCCCACTTCACCCCTTTGGCCGATATATGTAATTAGCATCTCGCTCATAATTACGCACATCATTGGTTTTATAACCTTTATGCCTTTATCCAAGGATCCTATTATAATGTTTTTTATATGTTTATTTATTTGTTTCGTTGCCAGAGCAGGTCACAATAAAAGAAAGAACGAAATTTTATAGGAAATACAATGATTTGGATTATTAGACTTTTTCTGATTGCTTATGCTGTTTTATATTTTGGTATAGGCGCATGGGCAATTATTGATCCGGTCAAAGACGCTCTTGAACTTAGTTATGAAATCCCTTCATTCATGGGCGCAGTCGGCCTACAAGTTGCAGGTGAGATTGGTTATTCAGAAGTTGCAGGTTTGTATGGTGGTATCAATATGATTATTGGGTTCTTATGCCTACTTGGTCTTTTTAGCAGGGGCATTGCAACATATGTGTTGTCACTGCTTGCATTCTTAACTTTTAGTATTGCACTAGGTAGATATCTGTTTGCACTTATTCCAACCACACCCACTTTTTATAATACTTTTTTTATCTTTGAAGTGGTTACCTTTGTCTTGTCGCTATCTTTTTTCTTGTATATGAAATTTTTATACAATCCCAGAAAGAGTGGCAATGTAGAGAGTGTAGCTGCCGACTAGAATTATTCCTGCGGCCACATATAAGCTTCTGTTAAATTTTAATTTGGTTAATGCAACTGCCAATAAAATAAAGGCCAAGCTTAAGATTGCAAGGATGCTGAAATCTCTTTCCATAACGATTGGACTTAATTGAACAGATCCAAAAAATCCAATAATTGGAATAACAAAAACTAAATTCAGAACGTTGGATCCAATAATATTACCAACAACCATTTGATGTTTGCCTTTTTTTAGCGCTGCAACCGTAGCAGCCAACTCAGGCAAACTAGTTCCTAACGCAATGATGGTAAGACCTATGATTAACTCTGATATACCTAACAATAATGCTGTGCTTTCGGCATAGATAATAGAGATATTGGCACCAGCTATTAAGCCAACAAGCCCCACCATCGATAAAAATAAACTTTTTGTATATTCAGATGCTTCAGAGCCTTCCTCATTTGGGACGCCCTCCGTTTTCAGGAGGATATACATAAATAACATGAATAAACCCACAAAACCCATGCTTTCATTAAAAGAGATCATTCCATCTGCCAAAGTTAATCCCAGCAATAATACAGTTAAACCAAAAGGCATTAAATTCCATAAATGAGTTTTAGAAGCTGCATTAAAGTAGAGACAAGAGACACCAAAAATAAGAGCAATGTTGGATATGTTTGAACCAATAGCTGTTCCTAAGGCGATATCTTCATTCCCATTCAAAACAGCAGATATTCCAACAAATACCTCAGGCGCGGAGGTTCCAGCTGCAATAAGCGTTAGTCCAATAACAAGATCTCCAACACCTAAATGTTTAGCTATGACCGAGGCATGATCAACAAATTTATTTGCTCCCCAAACAAGAATTGTAATCCCAGCCAGCAGAAAAATGATGTTTAAAGTTAACTCCATGAAAGTATTCTAAAGGCAATGCTATTGAATTCATAATGATTTCAAGAGAACATAAGCATTTAGTAAATTATGCAAGGACAAGTATGAAAATCGCAGAACTTTTTAATGTTTCTGGAAAAGTAGCAATTGTTACCGGTGGTTCCAGAGGAATTGGTGAGATGATAGCTGCAGGCTTTTTAGCCAATGGTGTTAAGGTATATATTACAGCTAGAAAAGAAGCTGCTTTAATAGAAAAGGCAAAAGAATTATCAGATACCTATGCAGGTGAGTGCATTGCAGTGCCCTGCGACTTGAGCACCATGGGTGGAATGAGTGAATTTGTTGATTTTATCCAATCTAAAGAGGATCACATTGATTTTCTTATCAACAATGCTGGCGCTTCATGGGGAGAGCCTTATGCAGAATATTCTGAAAAGGGATGGGATAAGGTTATGGACTTGAACGTTAAGAGCATCTTTTATTTAACACAAAAGCTCACTCCACTATTAAGTGTAAACTCATCATTAGAAAACCCTTCAAGAGTAATCAATATTGGGTCTGTTGATGGTTTAAATGTTCCTGTGATTGAAGCTTATGCATATGGCACTTCAAAAGCTGCTGTCCACCACTTAACAAGAATTTTAGCCAAACGACTGGTTGGAGAAAATATTTTAGTCAATGCAATAGCACCAGGTCCCTATGAGTCTATGATGTTAGGGGCTGCAGTAAATCATGATTACTCTTTAATAGAATCAAGAAACCCAAGAAAAAGAATTGGCTCTCCAGAAGATATAGCTGGGCTGGTAATTTTCCTATGTTCAAGAGCCGGTGCTTATACAGTTGGCGCAGTCATACCTTCAGATGGTGGGTTGGTTGGTACAGCAGGACATGACCTTAGTTCATAATGAGTTTTTATGAAAAATACTTTCTCCCAAAATTATTAGATTTATGTTGTGGGATGGAGGGTTTTAGAAACAAGAGAGCTCAAATAGTCCCTCATGCATATGGAAAAGTTTTAGAAATCGGGATTGGATCAGGTTTAAATTTTGATTTTTATAATTTTGATAAGGTAACTGAGATAACTGGAGTAGACCCTGCGGTAAGCTCGGTAGCCATGGCAAAAGCACGAGCTTCAAACCTCAACTCTAGAATTACTTTTATTGAGACTACTGCTGAGTCAATTAACTTAGAATCTTCAACATTTGACAGTGTGGTTATAGGTTACAGTTTATGTACTATTCCTGATCCCCACAAAGCACTGGCAGAAGCACATAGGTTGCTAAAGCCTCAGGGATCACTATTTTTTATGGAGCATGGCTTGGCTCCAGAATCTAATGTCCAAAAATGGCAATATCGAATTACACCTCTTTGGAAAAAAATTGCTGGTGGCTGTAATCTAGATAGAAATATCGAAGATTTAATCCTTGCAAGCGGATTTAGGTTTAAAGATTTAAAAAAGAAGTATATCAAAGGTCCAAAGATCGCTGCATTTCAGTATTACGGTGAAGCGCTTAAAGTTTAATTGAGCTTACTTCCTCAAAAGACTGGATTATTAAATTTCTCATCCAGATATGAGATCCATCATTATCATCGCTACTGTGCCAGATTAAGTATTGTTCCAGGGGAGGAACATTCATAGGTATTTCAATGTGGCTAAGACCATGTTTTTTTGCAAAAGTCTCTGAGCAGAGCAAACACAAGTCAGTTGATCTAACTATCTCTGGGGTCACTTGATAGTGTTGAGATCTTAGTGCAATCTCAGGCTGTAATTGCATTTTTTGCATTTCCATTTCTATAACAGAGGCGCCTCTTTTTCTATTTGAGATATTTATGTATTTTAATTTAAGCATTTCATCTAAGCTCATTACCGAAAGCTTTGATACGGGATGATTTGCTCGATGAGCTACAACAAATCGATCGGAAAACACTTTCATCGAAATTGTATCTTTTGCGTTGGGTATGAAAGGATCTACAGCAAAACTTAATTCGTTTGTTGCCAAAGCATGAGGCACCTGATCTCTAGAAGAGTAGTAGCACTCAAGTTTAATGTTTGGAGCCTGTTTTTCCATTTTACTCATAAGAATTGCCAAGATTCGACCTTCATTAATATCTCCAAGAGAAATTCTAAAAGTTTTCTCACTGGTTGCTGGATCAAATTCATCAGGCTCATTTACACTTTTTTGCATTAGCTGCAGGGCATTTTGTATATCTTTAATGATATTTTCTGTTTTTTGAGTAGGCACCATGCCACTACCAGTTCTTACAAATAGCTCATCATCAAACTTTTCTCTTAATCTTGAAAGTGCATTGGAGACAGCAGGTTGAGTTATGCCTACCACCTCAGCAGCTTTGGTAAGACTGCCTTCGGTATAAATAGAGTTCATAATGACAAATAGATTTAAATCAAAAGAACTTATTTTCATTTTTTTCTGATCCTATAGCTTTGCAACTTGCTTGCAGTTATCATGGGTGTAAACCAATTGAGTACTAATAATAAAGTTATTTTATAATATTCACAATACTTATATTATAAATAACATCCACTAATAAGAGGGAAATAATGAGAGATTTACGGCCAGAAGTTCAAACATTTCTAGACAGGGTTCAAGCATTTATAGATACCGAAATTAGACCCAATGAAGCAACTTATGCTCAGCAAACAGAAGAGGGTGGGCGATGGTGTGTGCCTCCCATC
>Ga0213868_10002010_pt1 | contig 19594 bp, 16 predicted proteins | sample PICome_9_FD_160087 | JGI IMG/M metagenome (GOLD analysis project Ga0213868, IMG submission 160087) | Coastal seawater microbial communities near Pivers Island, North Carolina, United States - PICO127 | ecosystem: Environmental > Aquatic > Marine > Coastal | place: USA: North Carolina...
CGACAAGCTTGTCGCCCAAGCGCTCTCGCAGAATCCCGAGATCCGGTTTTACGAGAGCGAGATCGTCGCCGCCAAGGCTGGACGTCGCACCGCCGGTCGTCTCGGCAACCCCAAACTCGATCTGGAGATCGGTCAGAAACGCGCCCGCGGCGGTGACTTTTCCGCCGAAGGCATCGCCTACTCGGTCAGTCTCGCGCAACCCGTCGAGTGGCCGGGCCGCATCGGGCTGCGCAAGGCCATCGCCAACGGCGACATCCAACTCGCCCTGCTGGGGCTAGAGCGTTTCAAGACCCACCTGTCGGCGAGGGTGCGTAGCCTCGCCTTCCGCTTGGCCACCGCGCAGGACAAGTCGGCAGTCGCCGATGAGGTCTCCGGGAGATTTGAGGCGGTCAAAGAGGTTCTCGTCCAGAGGGAGGCGGGCGGCATCACCCCGCTGTTGGAGATCCGCGCCATCGATGCCGCCTCCGTGGTGATGGAGAAAGAGGCCTTCGAAGCGGCGGTCGAGATGCAGAAGTTCTTGTTAGAGCTCAACCAGCTAATGGGTCGCCGGGCAGACACGCCCTTGGTAGTTGCGCGGGCCGACTACGACTTCCCAAAGACGCCTGATATCGGCGAGCTGATGGCGTTGGCGCTGACCAACAACTACCGCATGCACATTCGCAGGGCGGAACTCGCCCAGCAAGGACTGCACGTTTCCCTCGCCCGAAACGAGCGCTACCCGACCATCAAGATCGGGCCGTATTTCTCCCAGGAGGAGGCCGGCGAGCGCGAGCGCGAAGCAGGCATTGGGCTTTCGCTAGAACTACCGATCTTCCGCAGCGGCAGGGCCAAGGTCGATCAGGCGCGGGCGCGGAGGATGCAGGCTCAGGCGACCATGCACGCGGCGGCAAGAGAGCTGGAACGCGAGGTCGCCGAGGCGGCGCTCGTCTACAAAAACTCCCGAAAGCGCATGGAGACGTGGACTGTGGAGCGGGTCGAGTCGCTGAGGGAAGCGGCCGAACTCGCCGACCGCCACTACCGGCTCGGGGCAGTCCCGGTCTCCATCTACATCGAACTCCAAGAGAACTATCTCGAAGCCCTTGAGGCGATCAACGACGTGAAGGCCGAAGCCCTCGAGGCCGGGCTCGAACTCGAACAGCTCACCGGCAAGACGCAGGCGATCGTCAAAGCGGCGAGCGCCCCCAAGAAGAAATGATTCAACTAACGGAACGCAACAACAGACACCCAATCATGAAAATCAGATTCGTATACCCAACCCTAGCAGCGATCACGCTAGCCCTTTCGCCGACATCTTTGTTAGCCGACGCCGACAATCCCGTCGGCCCGATCCGCGGCGACAACCCGAACATCGGCATCAAGTACGACAAGGCCCAGGGGCTCCACGTAACGCCGTTCTCCGCGAAGCTCCTCGGCTTCAAATTGGCCGATGTGGAAGAAAAGGAGATCACCAGCAAGCTCACCCTCCAAGCCCAGATCTTTCAGACTTCAGCCGAAGGCAAGGCGCTGGCGAGCGCGTGGCTGCCCCAGGAGGACGCCGAACTGCTCAGCGAGGGCATGCCGGTCGCGATGGAGCGGGGCTTCCAGGGGAAAGTTGTCAGCGTCGCCAGCAAACTGAACCGCCAGGCCGAAGTCCTGCTCGAGATTGCGGATCAGGAGAGGAAGCTCAAGAGCGGCAAGTTCCTCGCGGGCAGCGTCGAGGTGAGTAGCGATGGCGAAGTCGTCGTGATCCCGTCGAGCGCCGTGGTGAAGTCGGCCGAAGGGGCGTTCGCCTACGTCGATAACGGCGGGTGGACCGTGCGCACCGAGATCGAGTTGGGCGCGGAGGAGTCCGGCATGGTCGAGATCGTCGACGGGATCTACTCGGGCGACCTGGTGGTGACGTCCCCGGTCATGACCCTGTGGATGACCGAACTGCAACTATTGAAATCGGGCAGGGCCTGAAGCTGCGCCCACTGAGTGCCGGTCGGCACTCGACAAGCCTAACCAACTCGAACCCTAACGGAACGTCCCTAACCAAATTCTGACTAAGCAATGATCAACTGGCTCGTCACCGCAGCGCTCAAGCAACGCGCCCTCGTCCTGTTGGCCACCCTGATCCTAATCGGGGTCGGGCTCTGGTCGGCCATGCGCCTTCCCGTGGACGCGGTGCCGGACATCACCAATGTCCAGGTGCAGGTCAACACCGAGGTCCCTGCGCTCGCGCCCGACGAGATTGAAAAGCTGGTCACCTTCCCCATCGAGACCGAACTCGCCGGGCTGCCCGGCATGACCCAGATCCGGTCGCTTTCCAAATACGGCCTCTCCCAAGTGACGATGGTGTTCGAGGACGGCTCGGACATCTACCTGCTGCGCCAGCTTGTGTCCGAGCGGCTACAGACGGTGAAGGAGAACATCCCAGAAGGGCTCACCCCGCAGCTCGCGCCCATCGCCACCGGCCTCGGCGAGGTGTTCTACTACTCGGTCGACTTTGAGAAGGGAGCAGAAATTGCTTCCACCGATCCCACCGAGCGGCTCATGGCATTGAAGCTCATCCACGACCTCACGGTGAAACCGCTGTTGCGCGCCACGCCGGGGATCACCGAGGTGAATTCCACGGGCGGCTACGAGAAGCAGATCGTCATCCAGCCCTACCCTGAGCGCCTGACCGCCATTGGCCTGACATTGCACGATTTGGCCGAGATCGTGGGCGAGAATACCGAGAACGTCGGTGGCGGACTCATCGAGCTCGGCGGCGAACAAGTCGTGATCCGCGGCAACAACCGCGTGCAGTCCATCGAAGAAATCGAGGCGCTCCCGCTCAAGTTCGGCGCTGGCGTCGAGCCAATGCTAGTGGGTGACGTCGCTGAGATTGGTATCGGCCACAGCTTCCGGACAGGCGCGGCCACAGAACGCGGCAAGGAAGCCGTGCTCGGGACGGCAGTGATGTTGTTGGGCGAGAACAGCCGGACCGTCTCCATGGCAGTGGGAGAGAAGCTGGAGGAGATCCAAGAAAAGCTACCGGAAGGGGTGGTCATCCGCTCGCTCTACGATCGCTCGGATCTGGTCAACGCCACCATCTGGACGGTCGAGAAGAACTTGTTCGAGGGGGCGCTCCTAGTGGTTGTCGTCCTTATGCTGATGTTAGGCAACTTCCGGGCGGCGATCATCGTCGCCTTCGCCATCCCGCTCTCGATGCTGTTCGCCTTCACCGGCATGGTGAACTCGCGGCTATCCGGCAATCTGATGAGTCTCGGCGCGATCGACTTTGGCCTCATCATCGACGGCGCGGTGGTGATGGTGGAGAACATCGTGAGGCATCTCGGCGAGAAACAGAAAGCGTTAGGGCGTCGCCTCAAAGCCAGGGAGCGGCTGGAGGAGGTGGTCGTCTCAGCGCGCGAGGTCGCCAACCCGATGTTCTTCGGCGTGCTGATCATCACGGTGGTCTACGTGCCCATCCTCGCCCTCGCCGGCATCGAGGGGAAGATGTTCAAGCCCATGGCGCTCACCGTCATGTTCGCCCTCATCGGAGCGCTTATTCTCGCCCTGACGTTGATGCCGGTGCTGTGTTCTTACTTCCTGCGTGGCGAGATCAAGGAGAAGGACTCATGGCTCGTCAGCGCTTTCAAGTTCGCCTACACACCGGTGCTCAACTTCGCTTTGCGTTTTCGCTGGGCCGTCGCGCTCGCCATGTTCGGGCTGTTCGGGTTCTCGCTCGTGTTGTTTGGCAAGCTCGGCGCCGAGTTCGTCCCCGAACTCGACGAGGGCGACATGACTATCCAGCTGATCCGCAGCATCAGCGCCGGGCTCGACGCTTCGTTAGACCTCCAGCTCAAGTCCGAGAAGGTCCTGTTAGAGAAGTTCCCCGACGAGGTCGAGACCGTCTTCTCGCGCATCGGGACTTCAGAGGTCGCCATGGACCCGATGGGGCCGAACCTCGCCGACACTTTCATCATGCTGAAGCCCCGAGACGAGTGGCGGGAGGTGGATGGCCGCACGATCACCAAGCAGGAGCTGGGCGACCTCATGCGCGACCAGCTCGCCCTGCACGTCCCCGGCCAGGGCTACCTGGTAACGCAGCCCATCCAGATGCGTTTCAACGAGATCATGGCAGGCGCCCGCGCCAACCTGCTGTGCAAGATCTACGGGCAGGACTACGACAAACTGGAGGAACTCGCCGGGAAGGCGCGTGAACTCATCACGGCCATCCCCGGGGCCAGTCAGGTGGAGTTTGATAGCCTCGGCCGCAACCCAACCCTGGAGATCACGCCCGACCGCGAAGCGATGCGCAAATTCAACGTGCAGGCGGACGAGATCAACGCGGTCATCCGATCCGCGCTCGCGGGTGAGGCAACCGGTAGAATGATAGACGGCAACCGCCGCTACGAGATCGTGGTACGTTTGCCAGAGTCGACACGCACCGACCTCAAGGCGATCAAGCGTCTTCCGTTGCGCACGGAAGACGAGGGTCTCATCACGCTCGGCCAAGTCGCAAAGATCGAGATCCTCCAGCAGGTCGGGCAGATCGCGAGAGAGGCGGGCGAGCGCCGAGTGGCCATTCTCATCAACAACGCCGGGCGCGACACCGAGAGTTTCGTCGAGGAGGCGCAGGTGACGCTGCGAGATAAAATGGAGTGGCCCGACGGCTACTACTTCGAGTTCGGCGGGCAGTTCGAGAACCTGATCAAGGCCAAACAGAGGCTCACCGTCGTCGTGCCGATGGCCCTCGGGCTGATCTTCATCCTCATCTTCATGAGCTTCGGGAGCTTCCGCCAAGCAGCGCTCATCTTCACCTGCGTGCCGCTGGCGGTCACCGGCGGGATCTTCGCCATCTACTGGCGCGGTATGCCGTTCACCATCTCGGCTGCGGTCGGCTTCATCGCGCTCAGCGGCATCGCCGTGCTCAACGGCATCATGCTGATCAGCTTCATCAACCAGCTCCGCGACGGCGGGATGGGGCTGCGCGAGGCGGTCGTTGAGGGAGCCCTAACAAGGCTGCGCCCCAAGTTGATGACGGCGCTCGTTGCCTCGTTCGGCTTCATCCCGATGGCGCTGGCGACCGGCCCCGGGGCCGAGGTGCAGCGACCTCTGGCGACGGTCGTCATCGGCGGCATCATCTCCTCCACGATCCTAACTCTCGTCCTCCTCCCGGCTCTTTACGAATGGTTGGAGAGACGCCCCGAACGCCGACGACTAGCAGAGCTTGAGGAGGCTACCGAGACCTCCGTCGACGAGCCTCTCTCAGACACCCCCGAACCGCTTCCGACACCATAACCGAAAAACACACGAACCCAGACACCAAACACATACCCAAGCCATGAACACACCCATGATGAAACTAGCACTGGTCGCGCTCGGCGCGATCATCACACTCCCGGTCTCCATTGCACAGGAGGCGAAGGAGGTCGAAGCCGGACCCCGAAAGGGACGCCTGTTGGCGACCGATTATCCGCGCCCCGAATTCTTCGTCGAGAAAGACCACACGGTCTCCGTGAAGTTCTACAACGAGGAGAAGAAAGTCGTGGAGCCGAAGGATCAGAAGGTCACCGTCATCGCCACTGGAAGCGCTAAGGCGAAGCTCCAACTCGAGAAGAAGGGCGACGCGCTCGTCTCGAAGGAGAAGCTCCCGGAAGGCGACGGCTACAACCTCGTGGTGCAGGTCCGACCTAACGCCACGGCTAAGCCGAAAAACTTCCGCTTCACCTTCCTCAACCACATCTGCCTCGGTTCTTGTAAGAACCCCGAGTACGCCTGCACCTGCAACGACGAAGAAGAGGAATAAGCCGAGATGAGTGAGTGCCATTGTCACGAGGAAGCGGCGGACATCACGCAGAAGTCCGTACTTCTGACATTGCTGCTCATCAACGGACTGATGTTCTGCGCCGAGCTGGTCGCGAGCATTATCGCCGACTCGACCGGGCTCCTTGCGGACTCCCTAGACATGCTGGCCGACGCCATCGTCTACGGCATCGCGCTGTACGCGGTCGGTCGGGCAGCTTCTGCCAAGACCACCGCCGCACGCTGGAGCGGTTACTTCCAAATCGCTCTGGCGTGCGGGGTCGGCATCGACATCCTGCGCAGGCTTGCCTTCGGCAGCGAACCGCAGTCGTGGTTCATGCTGGGCGTCGGGTTTGTGGCGCTGATCGCGAACGTCGCCTGCCTCGCCATGCTGGCGAAGCACCGCAAGGGCGAGGTCCACATGCGCGCCAGCTGGATCTTCTCGAAGAACGACGTGATCGCCAACCTCGGTGTCATGACGGCCGGTCTGATCATCCTCAATACCGGCACCCGTTGGCCTGACATCGCCATTGGCGCAATCATCACCGTCATCGTGCTCCGGGGCGGGTTGGCGATTCTCAAAGAGGCAAATGAGAGCGACCCGCAGGCCGATAGATCCGTCTCCGGCTCCACCTGAATTTCACTGTCCCCCAAACCGAACAAAGAAAACCTAACCTGGAACCTAACATGAAAACGAAGCCCCCTACGAAGAACAGAGCCATCGTCGCGTTTGCACTAGCACTGCTAGTGGTCGCGTTCGCGGCACCGAGCGCCGATGCGCGACCGCCATCGAAGTCGCCCGGCATCTCGCACTTGCACAAGAAGAGCAAGGCCAAGAGCAAAGCCTGCCGCAGTTGCTGCAAGGAGACGACCTGCACTAGCAAGCAGACGAAGGCCTCACCCAAGCGGACGCGCAGCCCGCACTTCAAGGGCAACCGCGGGGCGCCGACCTTCCGTCGCGGCCGCTAGATGACCTGGCCGCTCAGCCTCCTCCTCACCCAACCCTCCACTGACCCTGCGAGGTCGGTGGAGGGACATCCGAGATCAACCACCGCGCGGACGCCCACAATCCATGCGGTGCCTAACGAAAAGAACCCAACAACCATCAGCCATGAGAACGAAATCAAGAATCACGATCGCCACTAGACTTGGTGTGGCGCTGCTGTTGTCGGCGCTTCCCCTGGTAGGCACAACATCGGCAGACGAAAGCCGCAAGAAGGCGAAACCGAACGCTGAGGAAACACGGAAAAAGGCGGAGGACAGCCGAGAGAAGAAGATCCGAAAGAATCCGGCCGCGAAGCAAAAACGCGCCAAGAACAAACAGCAGCAGCGAAAGCAACATCTTGCCGCCGCTATCAAACACCTCAAGGCCGCCGGTCTGGACGAGATCGCAGAGGACGTCTCGCGACTGCAAGAAAGACGAAAGCGAGAGGGGGACGACCGTACTGCCGAACAGCTAGAGAGGATCGAGGATCTCTTCGAGCGGCGCTTCGACGATCTAAGCGTAGCGCTAGAGCGGAGAATTGACCGGAGGCTGAGAGCGATCGAGTCCGAGAACGAGGATAGCGAAACGGATGGAGAAGAAGACGCCGAGAAGGAGGCCAAACCGTCGAAGAAGCCAGGCTGAGGCTGAAAGGAATAACCGTCTCTGCGGTCGCAGAGACACAAGAAATGACAGATCGCAGCCCAAATGTTCCTGCCGGTTCCATCTCAGGCGGTTAAGGATCATCACAGGCCCTCATGCAGAAAATCCGATTGACCCACGCATGACCACCAGAGATTAATGGTCGCCGTCCCCTCAGAAACCTTACCCATGAAATTCCTCACCACCCTCCTGATGCCACTTACCGTCCTGCTCGCCGCGAGCCCTTCATGGGCGCAGCGCCCCGCTTCGGAGGTGCCTGCCTGAGTGATGTGACCAGGTGAAGCGGGCACCGTGCGTGGCCGATCAGCAGACCCCAACGAAGATCCCTTCAGCTCTATCAGCTTCCTCAAGGAAAGCGATAGCGAGTTCCTCCAAGGCGTCGGCTCACTCCTGAGCTGGCCAGAGGAACCGTTAGGCTTTTCTCTCTATGGAAGATGGATCCCCGATAAGTCCGACCATGGGATATGGTACATGAACCTCAGCTACCAAGTCACCGACTGGTTACGCTTAGGAGTCGACTACCGCCCCCTAACCGATGACGTGAGTATCCTCGCCAACGTGCGCGTGTTCCCCGAGAACGACACCTGGCGACCGGCACTCATCCTCGGGACGAGCAACGACGACTTCGGAGACATCAACAGCGACAGCTACTACGCGACTCTATCGAAACACCTGTTCGAGGCCGGCGGCGTCAATGTTTCGCTATATGGCGGCGCGACGTTCATCGAGGAGCTGGACGAAGTTCGCCCGGTTGGCGGCATCCATCTGCGCAAGGACGCTTGGTCGGGGATGTTCATGTACAGCGGCGTTGACGAGCATGTCTCGATCTCCCGCGACTTCGGCAACCACACAGTCACCTTTCTGCTGTTTGACCTCGATCTACCGGGGATTGCGTATGGCTATCGGTTTTAGGTAGACCGCGAGATTGCGCTATGTGGCGTAGCGCCTACTATTAGGAAGTCGAATGAGACATCTCGCCACCATCGTCCTTCTGTTTAGTCTGGTCTTCAGCCAGGCTGGGCTGGCGTCGTTGGGCCGCTGTTTATGCCCTACTAGCACGGAGCATCGCGCCGCGTGCTGCTGCGGCAGTGCATCGAGTGATTCTGAGGGGTGTTGCGAGATCCCCTCACCTGAGGAAGAAAGCCCTGAGCAAGGGGAAAGGGATGGAGACAGCGGGCGATCGTGCCCTTGCCTCCACGCCAGCAACGAGGCTCCGGAGCCGGAGCCTGCAGAAGTTCCAACAGAGTCTCTGCTAGGGTTACTCTCTGTTCCCGAGGCTGCCGAAGAAGTGCTGAAGCCGCTTCGACCGCCCTTAGAGGTGGCGACCTTTCCGCCGTCGGCCGTTCGCTCTCCCGTCAGTCCGACGAGGATTCGATTCTGTTCGTTCCAACTTTGATTCGCTCCGGCGTCGCTTTCCGCGACACCACCAACCGGGCGTAGGCGCACCTTCTTGCGTCACGCATGAACCGTAATCACGGAACCTTCATGGAGCGAACCCATGGTCACACGACCATCTTTATCAAACGAATCGAATCCCTCAAAAGACACTGACGAAACACTCATGGCGCGATTGCGCGATGGCGACGAGCTCGCCCTCAACGCGCTCATGGATCGCTGGGAGCAGCCGGTTGTCGGCTTTGCAACCCGCTACACCAACAACCGTAGCGATGCGTTAGAGCTGGCGCAGGAGACCTTTGTCAGGATCTACGAGAACCGGAAGCGCTACCGCGCCAAGGGCAAGTTTTCGACGTGGATGTTCGCCATCGCGGCGAACCTCTGCAAGAACCATGCCCGGTGGAAACGGAGGCACCCAAGCGTCGCGCAAGTCACGGACGACGGGGTCGATGTCACCGAGTCGTTGCCGTCAACGGGACAGAGCCCCGATGCGGAAAGCGTCAGGGCTGACGAGGCCGATCAAGTGCGTCGAGCGGTGCAAGAGCTGCCCCACGATCTTCGGACGGTAGTCCTACTGTTCGAGTTCGAAGGGCTCTCCCATGCCGAGATCGCGGATGTCCTCAAATGCTCGCCCAAGGCCGTCGAATCAAGGCTCTATCGGGCGCGTAAAGCGTTGCGGGTCAGTCTGGGAGAACTTTTTGAGAGAAATCCTGAGGGGTAAGGCCGTCCGGCGGTGTAGAACGCGTATGAAGCCTGAAGATGACCAGAAACTCTCCCAGTTGCTGAGGCAGTGGGAGCCAGGAACCGAGGTGCCGCCGCGCTTTCGGTCTTCGGTCTGGTCTCAGATTGCCGCCCGACAAGAGCGCCGCAGTTTCTCCATCCTCGAACGCCTCAACGCCTTCTTTGCTCGCCCCGCCTACGCTGGCGCGGCTGCTGCGCTGGCGCTTCTCATGAGCATTGGTGTCGCCCACCAACATGCCGGCCACGTCGTCAGCGAACGCCGTGCGATGGCGGAAGGAAGCTACCTCAACTCTATCAGCCCCCTGGCTCGCGTCAGCGCGGATGGTGCAACCCTAGCCATGAACCACGGCCATGAATAAGGGGATCATTTGCCTGATCGCCATTCTCCTCACCTCGGTGATGGCCTACTGTGCCTATTTCGGGTGGGCGACTGCGAAATCCCCTAACGATGCCCTTGAGTGGCTTCAAGCGGAGTATGAACTGAGCGATGAAGCGATGGGCAAGGTATCGCTAGCCAAGGCCTCGTATCTCCCCGAGTGCCGCGAGATGTGCCGACGCCTCGCCGAAGCACGAAAGCATCTCGGCATACAATCGTCTTCTAGCACCGCTACGACATCAGAGATCACCGAAGCCTATGCTGCGGTGAACGCCATCGAGGAGGAGTGCATTCGCATGAGCCTCGAACATGTCTTCGAGGTCGCGGCAATGATGCCCGCATCGCAAGGCCAGCGCTTCCGCGATCGGATGGTGGCGGCACTGCTCCAAGATCGAACCGGTCAGCACCAACGCCATTCCGACATGATCCAAGGAGGGAAACCATGAAAGTCCTGATACCGATTCTAGCGGTCGTCCTCGCGGGTTGCGCGGCGACCACATCCGACAAGCGTCACTCGAAGCCCGACACGCTTGTGGCCATGGCAGCGCCGCACTCTGGTGAGCGCGCGGTGAGCTACGCCGTTGGTGCGAATGCCAGTTTGGACGACCTCGTGAAGCACGCGCTGGTGCATCACCCTAGCATCACGGCGGCGGAGGCCAAAGTAAGGCGCTTGTTAGCCAAGGTGCCGCAGGCCGAGAGCCTTCCCGATCCCAAGTTCAAGCTTTCATCGGGCGCGATGGCGGAAACCGCTGCGGGTCGGGTCAACTGGATGGCTGGCGTCGAACAGGCGCTGCCCTTCCCGGGCAAATTGCGCGAGATGGCACGCGCTGCGGGCAAGGAGGCCGAAGTGGCGGCGGCACAGCTAGAAGCTGTCCGGCTCAGCGTCGCCTCACAAGTCGAACAGGCTTATTGGAACCTCTATCTCGCGAAGCGGACAACCCAGATCACGACTCAGAACCGGCAAGCGCTCGAAGCGGTGCGCGATTCGGTCGATGCCAGGGTGGCCGCTAACCAGTCGAGCCAAGACGATCAGCTGCGCCTCGCCACGGAGTCGGGCAAACTAGAGCAGACGCTCATCCAAGCCAGGCGTGCGGAAGCGAGTGCGCGCTCTCGGTTGAACGCGCTCCTCAATCGCCCTTCCGGATCGGACTTGCCCAGCCCGCAGTTCAGGACGAGCGGCGTGCGGAAGGATCTGAAGGGCTTGGTTTCGTTAGCAGAATCACAGCACCCCTCGGTGGTCGCGGCTGGCGCCTCACGCGAAGCCTATCAACACCGGCTCAATCGCGCTGAACTCGAACGGTTCCCGGACTTCACCTTGGGAGTGCAACACGCCGCCGTTTCGGATAGCGGGCTCGCTCCTTCAGCCAATGGCCGCGATCAACTGTTCGCCTCCATCGGGGTTTCGATCCCGCTCTGGCAGGCACCCCGCAAGGCGAAGATCGAGGAAGCGCGGGCGGGCATCGACGAATCCACGGCCTTGATCGGCGCGACTCGTGCGAGTCTACGCCACGAAGTGGAAGACGCCTGGCAGCGTGCGAAGTCGGCGGAATCGCTGATCACGCTGTTCGACAAACAGATCCTACCTGAGTCACAGCAATCGTTCGATGGCGTGCTGACCAGCTACGCGGCGGGTAAAGAGAGCTTCGTCGATGCGCTAGACGCTTGGCGGCAACTCCTCGCCTTCCAACTGCAACAAGCGGGCAACCAAGCACAGCTCGGACAAGCGCTAGCGTCGCTGCGCAAGGCAACCGGAACCCATTTTTAGAAGGATGTCGAAATTCCTAACCACTCTCAAGCACTCGCAGAAGCTCTGGCTTCCCGCCCTCATCGTGGCGGTCTTCTTGGCGGGTTGGTACGTCGGCTTGCCGGCGAAGTCAGGCGGCGAGCCTTCCGGTGCAAGCGACACCACATGGACTTGCTCGATGCACCCCCAAGTGCGGCAGCCCAACCCTGGCCTTTGTCCGATCTGCGCCATGGATCTCATTCCGCTGGAGCCGGGCGGCGATGGCGGTTTGCGCGAAATCAAAGTGACGCCCGAAGCGGCGGCGCTGATGGATCTGCGGGTTAGCCCTGTGGTTAGGGAACCAGCCGCCATCCACCTCGACCTCTTTGGCAAGATTGCCTACGATGAGCGGCGAGTGACGACCACGACGGCACGCGTGGCAGGTCGTCTCGACCGCTTCTTCATCGACTACACGGGCACTCTCGTCCGCAAGGGCGATCACATCGCAGAGATCTACAGCCCGAACTTGCTCGTCGCCCAACAGGATCTGATCAAGGCAGTGCAGGGCTTGGCTCGCGCGAAGAATGGCGGCACGGCGGCGGCAATCCGCACGCAGGAGCGACTGGTTCAGTCCGCACGGGAACGTCTGCGGCTCTTGCAACTAGCAGACGATCAAATCGATGCGATCGCGAAGAAGGAGACGCCGTCCGATCACATCACCATCTTCGCACGGCAAGATGGCATCGTTACCGAACGGCACGTGGTCGAGGGTGCCTATGTCAAAGAGGGCGAATCCCTGTTCTCGGTCGCCTCGTTGGAATCGGTGTGGCTGAACATGGAAGCCTACGAGAGCGATCTAGCTTGGCTGAAGTTCGCGCAAGATGTGGCCTTCACCGTGGAAGCCATTCCGGGAGAGGTGTTCCACGGGCGCATCGCCTACATCGATCCCGAGATCGACCCCATGCGCCGCGTGGTGAACGTGCGGGTCAATGTGCTTAACGAACGGCGCTTGCTCAAGCCCGGCATGTTTGTCAGGGCGACAGTCGATGCCCGCGTCGCGGCCGGTGGGAAGATCGTCGATGATGATCTTGCGGACAAGTGGATCAGCCCGATGCACCCGGAGGTCGTGCGCGACGCTCCCGGCGAATGCCCTATCTGTGGCATGCCTCTCGTTCTCGGCAAAGAGTTAGGCTTCGTGCGCTCGAGCAGCGGCCAGATCGAACAGAACCCGCTCCTCGTTCCTGCGTCGTCCGTGCTCAAGACGGGCAAACGTGCCACGGTCTATGTGAGGCTCACCGGCTCACCTGAACCGAAGTTTGAAGGCCGTGAGATCATGCTCGGCGCCCGTGTCGATGAACAGTACATCGTCGAGTCTGGGCTCAGCGAAGGGGAAATGGTGGTGACGCGGGGCGCGTTCAAGCTGGACTCGGAACTGCAGCTCAAGGCCAAGCCGAGCATGATGAACCGGAACTCCGGCCTTACCGAGACGCCCGCTGCGGAGGCCGACGCAAGTTTGTTAGGTCAGTGGGGAGCGGTGCCGCGCGCACTCGGACGGTTGGAGAGCGCTGTGAAGGCGAGCGACCAGAAGGCTGCCCATGCTGCGATCTCAGATATGGGGGCGGCCATCGACTCGGTGAACACAGAGTCCTTCCCCGGCAAGGCTTTGCAGGGATGGCGAGAGTTCTCTAACCGCCTCAAGAACGCTCTATCAGACGCCCACAAAGCGCCTGCTGGAGAGCTGCCTATTACCTACCGCGACCTGCGGCATGAGATCGCCGAAGCCGGTCGCTATCTCGGCCTGCCCAGCGAACCCGTTCACGCCACCGCCAGCATTGACGGCGAGAAACTGAAGACACTGATTGAGGCATTGAAAGATTACTTCGCTCTATCAAAGGCATTGGCAGCCGATGACAAGGACGCTTCGACGAGCGCTGCCAAGCGATTGGCAAACTCGCTTGATCAATTGGAAATCGAAGGGGCTGCACTTAGCGCATCGACCGATCTTTCGGCCAGACGCAAGGCCTTCGAACCAGTGAGCAACGCGCTCGCAACGACCGTGAAAGAGATAGGCGCCGATCGCGTGGGCAATGTCTACGTCGTGCATTGCCCCATGGCCTTCGACTACGAAGGTGCCAATTGGCTCTCGCCCGCGCCAGCCATTCTCAACCCCTACTTCGGCGACGAGATGCTCACCTGCGGCACCGTCACGGCGAACCTCTCTTTCGATCCGGAGCAAGTAATCAAGAGGTCTGGAAAGGACTCGGGCGCTCAACATGAGCACAAACACTGATGCGAAGCCATGAGTAAGAAAGCGACCATCCACCGCCTCGTGACGCCTGACCACCTCTGCCCTTGGGGGATCAAAGCTATGGATCTCCTTCGCCGTAACGGGTTCGAGATCGACGACAAGCACGTCGAATCTTCCGACGATAACAAGGCCTTCAAGGAAAAGCACGGCGTCGATGAGACACCACAGGTTTGGATCGATGGGGAGCGCGTCGGAGGCTACGACGAACTGCGCGCGCACCTGGGCAAGAAGCCCGAAGGCGCCGAAGGAGAAACCTATCGCCCGATCATCGCCATCTTCGCGATGACGATCCTCATGGCGCTGGCGACGTGCTGGACGGAACTCGGCACGCTCAACGTCATTAGAGTGATAGAGCTATTCATCGCCATCAGCATGTGCGTGCTCGCGATCATGAAGTTGCGAGATCTCTCGTCTTTCACCAGCGGATTTGTCCAGTATGACATGGTGGCAAGACGCTACGTCCCCTACGGTTACTTCTATCCCTTCGTCGAGGGCGGCGCCGGCGTCCTCATGATCGCGGGGCTGCTCACCTGGGTCGCCGCGCCACTCGCGCTCATCGTCTCGACCATCGGCGCGATCTCTGTCTTCAAAGCCGTCTACATCGAAAAGCGCGACCTGAATTGCGCCTGTGTCGGGGGCGGCAGCAGCGTTCCGCTCGGATTCATCTCCCTCACCGAGAACCTCATGATGATGGCGATGTCCGTTTGGATGATCGCCAAGGAGCTAGGGCTGGTCTCCCTCTAGCAACAACCCAAACCAATCACCTTCACCCCATCTCCAAACAATTCACAACCACAGAAACCCAAACGCCAAGAAACCCATGAAATCGAAACTATTGTTAACCATCCTCTTCGCCCTTCCGCTCGCCTTCGCTTCTTGCTCCAAGAAAGATGGCACTGCGAACAACGGTGCTTCTGACGACTACCCACTGAAGGACTGCGTCGTTTCCGGCGAGCCCCTCGGAAGCATGGGCGAGCCCTACGTTCTAGAACACGAGGGCACTACGGTGAAGTTCTGCTGCAAGAACTGCCTGCCTAAGTTCAACAAAGATCCAGATAGCTACGTCGCCAAAGTGAAAGGATCATGAAGCCGAACCCTGCGATTGCCATTCTCATCCTTACAGCGCCGTTTGCCTGGGGAGCTCCTGAGGTCGCCGTCAGCCCAACGCCTGGCGGTGGTATCCAGCCGGTCGCCGAAGCGGACGCCGATGGGAATATCCACGTAGTCTACTTCAAAGGGGACGCCGCCCACGGCGACCTCTTCCACGCTATCCGCCCGAAGGGATCTGCTGAGTTTGGCAAACCCGTGAGGGTCAACTCGACAGACGGGAGCGCCATCGCGATGGGCACGATCCGTGGGGCACAGATCGCGCTTGGCCAAAGTGGGCACGTCCACGTCGTCTGGAATGGCTCTAGCAAAGTGACGCCAGAGAAGGATCACCGGCAGACGCCGATGCTCTACGCCCGGTCGACCGACGGTGGCAAGACCTTTGAGGCGGAGCGGAATCTGATCACCAAGGCGAAAGGGTTAGACGGCGGCGGTGCCGTGGCCGCAGATGGCTCTGGCAAGGTGGAGGTCTTCTGGCACGCGGGATCGCCCGATGATGGCGAAACGGGACGCAAGGTCTGGGTCGCGCGGTCGTCTGATGACGGCACCTCCTTCAGTCCCGAAGTCCTGGCTTGGGAGAAAGAGACTGGTGTTTGTGGCTGTTGCGGAATGACTGCTGGCGCTTCTGCTAGTGAATCGTTCGTGCTCTACCGTTCAGCGACTGGTGGTACAGATCGCGATATCTACCTGCTGCGATCCAACGGCAACTCCTTCACCGGTCAAAAGATCGATCAATGGAAGATCGAGGCCTGCCCGATGTCGGCGATGGCCTTGAGCTTCGCGGGCAAGCACTCGGTGGCTGCTTGGGAGGCCAAGGGAGGTGACGTCGCCTTTTCCGTCCTCGGCACGGAGATCGAAGGTCGCGTCATTCACGGGAAGAAGAAGCGCAAGTTTCCCAATGTCGCTGTAGCACCAGATGGACATGTGCTGCTCGCCTGGATCGACGGCGGTGGGTGGAAGCGCAAGGGGCGCTTGGCTTGGCAGTTGTTCGCACCCGACGGAAAGCCCATCGGCGAACCCACTAGTGAGGCCGTCTCCGCCGAGTGGACGAAGCCGGCTGCGGTGTACGACGGCGACGCCTTCACGATCCTCTACTAGCCGACGCGTCCCGTGAATAGCCTCATCCATTTCTGCCTTAACCAGAAGCTGGTCGTCCTGCTTCTGCTCGGGCTGGTCGTGGGCTGGGGCATCAAGGTGGCACCCTTTGATTGGGACACCGGTGTCTTGGAGCGCGATCCGGTGCCGGTGGACGCCATCCCCGATCTCGGGGACAACCAACAGATCGTCTTCACGGAGTATGCAGGGCGTTCGCCGCAAGATGTCGAAGACCAGATCACCTACCCGCTCACCGTCTCCTTGTTGGGGGTACCCGGCGTGCGCGAGGTGCGGAGCTTCTCGATGTTTGGTTACTCCTACGTCTATCTCATCTTCGAGGAAGACGTGGAGTTCTACTGGTCGCGCAGCCGTGTGTTGGAAAAGCTCAACAGCCTTCCCTCAAATCTCCTGCCAGAAGGCGTGACCCCTTCGCTAGGGCCGGATGCGACTGGCCTCGGACAAGTCTATTGGTACGTTCTCGAAGGGCGCGACCCTGACGGAAAGCCAATCGGCGGCTGGGACACGGACGAGCTGCGTTCAATCCAGGACTGGCAGGTGCGCTACGCTCTGCTCAGCGCAAAGGGCGTCGCAGAGGTGGCTTCCGTGGGTGGCTTTGTCAGGCAGTATCAGGTCGAAGTCGACCCGAACGCCCTTCGCGCCCACGATGTGCACCTCATGATGGTGGCCGATGCGGTGCGCAAAGCCAATCAGGAGATCGGCGCAAGAAACCTCGCGATCAACGGCGTTGAGTACATCCTTCGGGGCACTGGATACATTGAGAGTCTCGATGACTTGCGCGATGCCGTGGTGGCTGTCCGGGAGAACGTTCCGATCACCGTCGGCGATGTGGCAACGGTTCAGTTAGGCCCAGCCATGCGGCGCGGCGCACTCGATGTGAACGGGGCGGATGCCGTTGGCGGTGTGGTCGTCTCGCGCTTCGGCGCCAATCCGCTCGCAGCGATCAACCACGTCAAAGAAAGGATCGCCGACCTCGAAGAGTCACTGCCGATCCGAGCGGTCATTGACATGGAGAAGGCCGACCGCGAAGCCATTGATGCCTTTGCTAACGATCACGGAGTCGCCAAGCCGTTCGTCAATGGCGATCTCAACCATGAGGCCTGGCTCGCATGGGCGCGGGGCGTGGATCGCTCGGAGTGGCCAGAATGGCTCAACACCTCAAAGGTGACCATCCAGCCGTTCTATGACCGCTCGGGGCTCATTGGAGAAACGTTGAACACGCTCAACGAGGCACTCTTCCAGCAGGTGCTCGTCACCATCATCGTCGTGATCATCATGGTGATGCACCTGCGAAGCAGTTTGCTCATTTCCGCCATGCTGCCGCTCGCTGTGTTGGTGACATTCATCGCCATGAAGCAATTCGGCGTGGATGCCAATATCGTGGCGCTGTCAGGAATTGCCATTGCCATCGGCACCGTTGTCGATGTCGGGATCGTACTCACGGAGAATATTCTCAAACATCTTGGCGAAGCCCCGGCCGAGAAATCTCGCCTAACGGTTATCTACGAGGCGGTGACGGAGGTGGCCTCTGCGGTCACGACTTCGGTGGCTACCACGGTAGTGAGTTTTCTACCCGTATTCACCATGACAGGTGAGGCCGGAAGGTTGTTCCGGCCACTGGCTTTCACCAAGACCTTCGCCCTCATTGCCTCGATCATCGTCGCCCTCACGATCATCCCGCCAATTGCGCATCTGCTGTTCAAGAGGGAGTGGCGCTTTGCGCCGAAACGGCGCGCGTCGCTCGTCATTAACCTGGCCTTCGCGCTCGCCGTTGTCTGGTTCCTCGCCAAGGACTGGATGCCGCTAGGCCTCAATCGCGCCGTCCTCTCCAACATCTTGTTCGTCGTGCTCATCATCGGGGGGCTCCTTCTAGCATTCCGGCTGTTTGAGAAATTCTATGGGTCGATGCTGAGATGGTGCTTGAACCACAAGTTGCTCTTTCTCTGCATCCCGGTGGTCTCGCTGCTGACAGCGATCTTCGTCTGGCAGGGAGCGGACAAAGTGCTTCCCAGCGCTCTGACAAAGACACGCATCGGTGAAGATCTCGTCCAGAAGTTCCCCGGCCTTGGTCGGGAGTTTCGTCCTTCACTCGACGAGGGTTCTTTCCTGTTCATGCCCACCGTGAGCCCGCACGCGTCGATTGAGGAAGCCGTGGATGCGCTGCGGACACTCGACGCGGCAATTGCAACCGTGCCGGAGGTCTCGCAGGTCGTCGGCAAGATAGGGCGGGTGGAGTCACCGTTAGATCCGGCCCCGATCTCCATGATCGAGACTGTCGTGAATTACCTTCCCGAATACCGCAGCGACGCGAAAGGCCGCGCTCTCAGGTTCAGGACGGATAAGGAAGGGAATTTCCTCTACGAGGATGACGAACTCATTCCAGACGAAAGCGGCAAGCCATTCCGCCAGTGGCGCCCCCACATCAAGTCACCAGAGGACATCTGGCGGGAGATCGACAAGGTAGCGAAACTGCCAGGAGCGACCGGCGCACCGAAATTGCAACCCATCGAGACACGTCTCGTCATGCTCCGGACGGGAATGCGTGCCCCCATGGGCATCAAGATCAAAGGGCCTTCGCTAGAGATCATTGAAGAGTTCGGGCTTCAGCTCGAGCGACTACTTCGATCCGGTGAAGTAGAGGGGCTGAGCACGTCTACGGTGAACGCCGACAGAATCGTAGGCAAACCCTACCTTGAGATCGTGCCCGATCGGCAGGCGGCGAAACGCTACGGCCTGAACATCGCAGACATTCACCAGACCATTCAGTTAGCCGTCGGCGGCATGGTCGTCTCTACCACCATCGAAGGCCGGGAGCGCTACGGCGTGCAAGTGCGCTACGCCCGTGAAATGCGGGACTCGGTCGAAGCGTTGGAGAAGACGCTAGTGACAAGCAAAGAGGGCGCGATGGTGCCGCTCTCGCAGTTGTCCGAAATCCGCTACGTGCGCGGCCCTCAAGTTATCAAAGCCGAGGACACCTTTCTGACGGGCTATCTCACTTTTGGTTCAGAGGCAGGCTTCGCCGAAGTGGATGTCGTCGAAACGGCTCAGGCATTCTTGCGGGAAAAAGAAGTCGCTGGTGAACTCGTGAGACCGCCAGGTGTGCGTTACGAGTTCGCGGGCAACTACGAGTCCGCCCTAGATTTCAACCGGACTCTAGCAGTCATGCTGCCGCTCTGCCTCGTGTCCATCTTCATCCTGCTCTACCTACAGAATAAATCGGTTTCGACGACACTCATCATCTTCTCAGGCGTTATGGTGGCGTGGTCGGGCGGCTTCCTCATGCTCTGGCTCTATGGGCGCCCAGGATTTCTCGATTTCAGCCTTTTCGGGATCAACCTGCGCGAACTATTTCAAGTCCGCTCGGTCAACTTGTCGACTGCGGTGTGGGTCGGATTTCTGGCACTATTCGGAATTGCCACGGACGGCGGCGTG
>Ga0213868_10002014_pt1 | contig 19563 bp, 10 predicted proteins | sample PICome_9_FD_160087 | JGI IMG/M metagenome (GOLD analysis project Ga0213868, IMG submission 160087) | Coastal seawater microbial communities near Pivers Island, North Carolina, United States - PICO127 | ecosystem: Environmental > Aquatic > Marine > Coastal | place: USA: North Carolina...
GAATTCTAGATACTAGTGTAATGAGTATTTCAAGATTTTTTATAAAAAAAAGATTATTATAGACTAGGCATGGGTGGCTTCACAATATGACTCGTCTTGGTCTTGACAACTTCATCAATGATTCCATAATCCAATGCTTCTTCTGCCGTCATGAAGAAATCTCTATCACAATCTTCTTCAATTTTATCCTTGGGTTGATCTGTGTATTCCGCAATATACGTATTAAGTACTTCTCGAATGAACAAGATTTCCTTGGCTTGAATTTCAATATCCGCCGCTTGCCCCTGTGCTCCTCCGAGTGGTTGATGAATCATAATTCTAGCATTTGGAAGGGCCTTACGTTTTCCCTTGGCTCCAGCTCCGAGTAAGAATGCACCCATGGACGCAGCCATTCCGAAGCAAACTGTGGAAACATCACAGGGTACGTACTGCATGGTATCATAGATGGCCATTCCAGCTGATACAGATCCTCCTGGAGAGTTAATGTAGAGGGTAATGTCCTTCTCGGGGTCCTCATTGGCAAGATACAAAAGCTGCGCGACGAGAACGTTGGCCACTTCATCGTCCACCTGTTGGCCAAGGAGTAAGATACGATCCTGTAAAAGGCGCGAGATGACGTCCATCTGTTTTCCGTCTCCCATATCAATGACGGGCATGCGTACAGGTGGAGCAGGTGGTTTATCATCCGGATTTTTACGGCGTGGGTCGACTTCTGGATCAGGTTCGTCCATGCGTACGAGAGAATGACGATTGTTATTGGACATGCTGTTAAGGTTGATATTTGTGAGTCTGCTACTAGAAGAACGCATAGTAAAGGCGGATGCTGTACTGCACAGGGAACTTAAGGTGACGAGTGACCAGAATTTCATGATGGTTAATGTTTATATGTGAAACGATTAGAAACGGAATGGTACAAAGATGTGAAGGTAGACTGCTTAGATACACCATAGAAAAAGGTAGGCAAAGAAAAACACAAACACATCCAACGAAGTTCTCTTCCACGTGACGCGAAAAATTGAATTTTGGCGGGAAACATAACCACGCGCTGATAAGATTTGCCTACCATCAAAAAAACCCATTGGACACATTATAAATAAGATAGAAGATCCATCCTATATAAAGAGAATAGATTGGTAGATTGATAGATAACTTCATAGATACTTTACAATTCCATCAAAAACATTCCTTACAATGAAGAAGCATATTCAAACATGCAAATTTATTCCTTTGCAGTCTCTATTCATTGTTACAATTATAATTTTAACAAGTCACTATGGATCCCATCATCATCATCATGTCCAGGCCATCCAAGCGACTAGTACTACTATTAACACGATTGTCAACGTATCTTCCATGAAACCAATACGGTCGAAGACACGAGATTCATTGAATATGGTATCATCCCTTGCATTCGTACGTAGTTCCGTCAAAAACAACAAAGATGATGGTACAATATTTGATGTCATGTTGAAGATTCAAGGGGGAGCTACTACTACTAATACTACTGCTGCTACTGCTACGACGGATGACGACAGCGATGATGCATCTACATTGGAGGACGAATACGACGAAACGGATGACAATGACGAATACGATGATACTGATACAGACAATGACGAAGAAGAAGCAGATGCGGAAGCAGTCCATGATGATACCGATACAGAAGTGTCCGAGTCGGAATCGTCGGAAGAAGAAGAGGAGGAGGATACCAATGATGACATTTCTAAAACAAAAAGGGAACATCTTCAGAAGAATGCGATTGGAAACACACAATATGATGAAGCATTTGCACTGTCGCCTATGCAAGATATGGGTATTACTCTTGGAGTCATGGTCATGTGTAATAAACTGGATTTGACCAATACGAAAATTATACGTTTTGCAAGGTACGTGCATTTAATGGTTGCATATAGAGTCTATGTACAAACACACATATATATATACAATTCTATGGATAGAAATCTCACTCACCTTACTCTATTCAACAGATTTGCATTCATAGCATACATTGTTGCCATGCAATTATTCCTCTTGTATGTAAGATACAATGCAAAGTTGATAAATGACACAACCTTGATTACAATCAACAACCCGCTGTCCAGTTTGTTACAAAGTCAAAATGGTAATGATGATAATCAAACCGGAGGGGATATGGTGAAAAATATTGCAAATTCATTGCTTTCTACTCAATCTACCATTCGAGATTACGACTTACAACAGGCCAAGAATATGAACAATGGATTACTGTTCCCTATGTTGATGCTATGGTTTCTACATTTTAAATTGGGACAAGTTCAACCTTTATTCTTTCAAACTGTGAGTGGAATCAAAGAAATGGTTCTTAGTCCATTGTTTCAAATTTATGTCTTTGGTAAACATTTAGAAAGACCATTTAAGAAACCAAATCCTATGGAATCCTTACAGGAATCACAAGAAGATGAACAGCAGAAGGTAGATGTTCAGGAAGAAGAAGATCAAGAGTCAGAACAAATGAAAGACAATAAGGATGAAAACGTAACAACAGAACAAGAGAGTGACGATGAAGAATCAGATGAAGAAAGTTCATCGGAAGATGGAAGTGACGCGGAAAATGACAATGATGGTGAGGATGATAATCAGGAGGAGGGGGACGAGGAGGACCATTCAGATAGTGAAGATATGAAAGATGGGACAGATTCCGAAGATGATGATCATTGATTCAGTCTACATTGACTGTATTTTGTTAGAGTCCTCATTCTCTGAAAACTTATTAAACTTACATCTCCTTGACTTTTTCTGAGTAGTAGTGTGCTATCTATCTCTAGAATGTCCAAAATCCAGAATTTGCTCCTCCACTCATTTTTCTAAAACCATCTAATCTGACATCAGTAAAATACCCATATAGGATTTACTTCCTCGAATCAATCGTTTCTAAAACTCCATTCATTCATAATGTCCTCCGAAGAACCTCCTATTCATGATTATTCAAACGATCTAGTCATTAATGAAGGGTTTTCTGTCCTCAACACATTTGTGATTGGTGAAAAAAACGAGGGAGATTCAGACCCAATTCCTAAGTACCCCTTTGCTTCTTTCCCGTCCGCTGTTAATGTCAACGTGGATGAATTAGATAACATAATGCACGATTGTGAGTTAGCATTCACCGCAAGAACTCGAGAAGACAGCGAGTCATACAGCACGGGAGCTACATTCTTTATGCCTGCTGTTATGAAACCTCGATGTGCGTTAGAAGCTCTAGCATCTGACATTTTCAAAGCCCACACCAAAGACCTCGAGTCTGGTAAACATTTTGATCTTGAACGCAGTGGTGCCGAGTTTTGGACTTTGGTACTTGAAAATAAACAAAAGCAAGCAAAAGATGTGATGGATCACAAGAAAGACAAAGGGGATGACGATGATGACGACGATGATGAAGACGACGATGAAGTTGGAATGCACTTTGATGCAGATTATGGATTAGAACAACAACTTCCAAACTATATGCTTCATCCACGAGTAGCAACAGTGACATATCTATCAAACGTTGGAGCTCCAACATTGATTCTCGATAAGAAGTCTCCTCCTCCGTCTGATGTAGAAAAATCAAGCCTTAATGGCTCTATCCATCAAGGATGGCTGTCACATCCAATTGTGGGTAAACATATTGCTTTCGATGGAAGATTTTTACATGGCGCACCGGCAACATTTTTTCCATCCATTGACAACAGTGCCACAGACGAGGAAGAAGAACCTGATACAAAGAGAAGAAAGCTAAATGAAAACGAATCAAAAAATACTCCATCTGGGAAAAGAGTTACATTTTTAGTCAATGTATGGTTAAATCACTGCCCCATTGATGCTGAAATACTAGAAGATGACTTGGTGTCTCAAATGAAAAGTAGTTGGAAGAGCGACGATACGAAGGAGGGGAAAGAGAGCAGTGATGATAGTATTCCAGCATTCCAATGGTCACTTCAAGACGTGAATAAAATGGAAGACATTGGTACAGCAACGATCGAAAAAGCTAAAAATGAAAGTGACTATGCAGGTGAAGAAAATGTTGTCATTTGCAACCGCGAGGTCGATGTGAAGTATAATGCATCTATGCAAGATCTTCATGAGGTATCCAAAACAGCATTTAAGACAAAAGACAAATCCATTCATCTTACTTTGAAACCAAATGTAATTGAACTGACAGTCGGTGAAGAAGTTCCAGATAGTGACGACGAGGAAAATTGAAGAATGAAACTACAGAGGATATTATTTATCGAATCGTTTCAAGTCTTTTTAAAGTACTCTCTGACATGACTACATCAAATAATCTACCACTTATAAACTGTAAGGTATTACATGAATCAATCAATTGTAGAGATAGAAGAAATTTTCATGAATTTTAAATTATTAGAAAACTGAGCATTGAGAGCGCTTCAACCTTACAAAAACATACCTGTTGCCTGTTGTCTGTTGACTGACATATAAAACCAACAAATTATTAAAAGTACATTTGCATGCATTGAACAGATATGAAACGCATCAAAGTAAAAGATAGAATACAATCGTGGAAGGATTTGATTGATAGAACAAAAGGCGTCACAGTTTCTACTTTACCTTTAGGTGAAATTGCGCCATCATCCGATGCTAACGAAGATCCCTTTGATTGCAATGACTTAATGATTCTTCCAACCTCAGAGGCAATTAAACATGAATTAAAAGAGTTTATTGAAGAATGGAAAGAATTAGATTCACGAGTGATTCCATCGTCCGTTTCACGAAAAAGGCCTTGGAGCGACCAGCACGTAGATGAAAACCAATCATCAACAAAGAAGACACAACAACAACAACAACAACAACAACAACAACAACAACAACAACAACAACAACAACAACAACAACAACAACAACAACAACAACAACAACAACAACAACAACAACAACTGCACACAAATTATCAACGAATTTTACCCGATTTCTTTGATTTTGAATCTGTAAACATGCCGGATGGACACAATCAGCGTTCAAAGAGTAGAAAAAAAGTTGTTTCTCTTGAAAATCCATCCGAAACTCTAGATTATGAATCTGAATTATGGAAGATCTTTTATAGAGTGCCTTTGATGAAAGACATAGAGCATGATGCTGAGCAATCTTGCTTTCATCTTTGGAAACTCAAACAAGAAATGGACCAAGGATGCGTTGAATATTCTCGATTGGATGCACATGCACTGTCTAGACTGAGAAAGAAAGACAGACATCATTTACCTAGATACTCCCTTGCTGGAGCAAAAGACTGCAAAAATGAAATCATTGGTGCGACCATTCGAATAGAAGCTTGGAGAAGACACCCGCGACGTGGACAAGGTTCCGATGAAAACAGATGCGAAATGGAATTTAGATCGAATCAAACTTTGCTTGATGTTCATAATGCAATCGTTCAGATGGGGGATGATGTCTTGTTTGATAAAGGGACAAGTCTACATGGGGAGAAACAATCGAATGCGCATGAACAATCCTCACCTTCTCCGGGATATTTCTTTATAGAAGATACGTTTTATATTGCGACTGAGGATGACGCTGATTACGTTGCTGCTATCAAAACATGGCTTGATTTTGATGTGCACAAAGGTCGGAAAACAAATAATGTTAAATCGAGGAGACGATGGCTGGGTATACCTGATGATGTTGAACTGAAGCAAGTTAAGATGCAAGATGTTATCTTGGAAGATCTTGAATTACGGTTAGCTGTTCGTTATCTTCATGTTTACAATGGTGATTGCGAAACATCTATATTTTTCACTGATGTAGGGATGCGCAAAGAAAATGAAAATATTGATTCTGATGAGTATCCACTGATTCATGATATATTTACAACATCAACAGCATCAAAAATTTACCATCCAATGACTTGTCATGCATGCAATCATTCTCCTGGTCAGGTTATCACTATTGAAGATGAATTGACAGATGGTGGTCCAACTCTATTCTGCTCCCTCTGCTATAAGAAACTTCATTATGTGAATGATGGCGAGAAGCTTCGATACAACAACTTTAAAGCTGTGCCCATTTCTGTGTTGCAGAATTTGAAGAATTTATCAGTAGGTCACAGTCTCACCGATTGTGCATTTTCCATGCTGAAATAATATCATAGATGATATTTATCACGGTAAGAAGTTTTAGTACTTTTCAAAATGGAAAAAGTTCAACCAATGAATAGAAAAAAGATGTGCATACTTTCTATGACATTTACAAATACGTCACAATGCAACATTGGCGCTGTTAGTTGGATTACATCCAGGCGCTATGTTCTTCACGAGCTTTCTCGTTTCACTTTTTCATTGTGAGGAGTTGTAAGTTGTACCATTTGCCTACCTACTTACTTAGTAAGAACACAAATACTTGATCCATGTTTCGTTGGATTGTATCCTACATTGTATTAAGTCATTATTTGCAATTATCCTATTCTATGACATCACGGATAATTCCTCGTGCTCTTTCTGAAGTTTCAACAACAAGTCCAAAACAGTTCAAAGTGGCTGTGATCGGCGCGGGAGCCGCTGGTCTTGTAACTGCGCGAGCATTGTCGTCCAAACATGGGATACAAGTCACTGTCCTTGAAAAGAATAAGAATGTAGGAGGAGTATGGGCTTATGAGAAGTCGAAACATCGACCCATGTATAAAAATCTTAGAACCAATTTACCAAAAGAAATCATGGCTTTTCGCGAGTTCCCATTCAATTCTGACACTAACGTTAAGTCACCAAGTTTCGTCACTCATAAAGACGTTCAACGTTATCTCATGAGTTACTGCGATAAATTTGATCTTGAAAAGTTGATACAATTTGGGTCTCAAGTTGAACAACTTCGCATTTGCGTAGAACACAAGTCCTCTATTGTAGAAGAATGGCCTCAGATTGAACTGGCTTGGGTGCAAAATGGTACAAGGCATAGTCAAACATTTGATGCAGTATGTGTATGCAATGGTCATTACGCAGCACCTTCTATTCCAACCATACAAGGAATTGAGTACTTTAAAGGTGAAACATTGCACTCTATTGAATATGATGATCCTCTTGACTTTGCAGGAAAGACAGTGTTATGTATAGGGGGTAGAGCTTCTGGAGCAGACATTGCTCGTGAAATTTCAGCTCACGCAAAGAAGGTCTATTTATCAGACTCAACTTGTCCAGAGCCTCTTGTCGATGGACAACCGCATAAGCAAGGGAATGTGTTGTGGGTACCAAGGACAGAAGCCATTAATCGTGATTCGACCATCGTATTTCAACGATGCTCAGAAACTCCGCAAGTCGACACCATCATTTATTGCACAGGCTACGATTACAAATTTCCTTTCATCAATGAAAAGTCGAATTTGGAGTTATCTGTCGTTCCGGGGGAGCGAAGAGTGTCACCATTGTACGATCAATTGTGGCACGCATATTATCCAAATCTTACATTTATTGGATTGCAACATTCAATAGTTCCATTTCCTTTCTTTGAATTACAGGCAGAGGCCATTGTGTCTCAATGGATTGAGTCATCAGATTGGAAACTTCCTAATTTGGAAGAAAGACTTCTATCAGCTAAACAAGATTCCAATAGCGGAGGACCGAATGGCACACGTATTCAAGACACTCATTTCCTTGGTTCCTTCCAATGGAATAGTTGCTTGCATTACGCCAAGTGCGCAGGCATTCTTGATCAAGATCTTGAAGATTACATAGCAACGAACAAAGCCATATATGACGATTCCAACAGAAATAGAAAAGCATTGTTTCCGGGCGGAGACGACAGCTATCGCAACATGAAATATATCCGTCAAGATAGCAAAAGATCGTTTCAAGTCGAAATCATAACCAATGATACAGTCTCTTTATAGTTAAAAGATTACAAATACATCCACAGAATGAATCTACGTGTTATAATTCCTCCGCAAGATTTTTCAGTGCAGCTTTCATGATTGATCTAGATGTATGATCACCTTCCTCATACGCATCTAAGATACCATTCTGTGAGAATGTTGCTCTTGTGAGCTCTGTCATTATACCTTCATGAGTTGCCATGATTCTTCGCATCGATGGCTCACGCGTCAATTGTTCAATTGCTGCCAGTGCACAATCTCGAACCTCTTCGTCATTTACTCCATGCAATGATGATAAGTATGCCAAGGTATCTAATATACCTTCACATTCGACCATTGGTTTACGATTTTCTTCCACAAGGGCCTGAGATTTGAGAGCTTCAAAAATACATGCGGTCTTTGTCCACTTGATTGGTTTAATTAATGCATCAAGTACTTTACCATAACCTGGTGATCCATGGTGAATGTCCGAAGCTAACCATTCCAAAGCTCTTGCTGCATAGGCACGAACATCAGCGCTGTAATCTTGAACAACAGCATCGGCTAAGCTTCTCAATACCTCGCGATGAAGGCAAGTGAGCTCCATAGTATCTTGATCTGTACAATTTCGAACGAGATTGAAAAATGATTCTGCAATATTGATTCGGACTTCTTCGTTATCATCATTGGACAGTGATACTGTTAAAAAATGTAACAACCTCCCAATCCCGTACATCGCTATGCGATGTGAGTTATCTGCAAAACTTATCAAAGTCAGTATTGCAGATGAAGCATACTGTCTAGTATTGGTTATTTCGTCCGACAGAAGCTCAATTAAAACATGCATTAGTCGATCGTATTGAACCATGCGAAACTAAACACGTACCATAAGAAAAGATGTCATGAGTTTCTGCTTTCATATAATATTATAATATAGAATCAGCAACAAGGGGAATATCTTTGATTACCTTGTTCTCATCCGCCAACGCAAGATTCATGATGATGGAGCTATGACCGACGCAATGACCCAGTCGCTCATCTGAGAGAAAAACGCGTCAACTAAGCTTGTCACCTATATGAAAAACAACACGTTGGAATTTCAAATGCATGTGGTAGCTTTGAATGGTACACAGGATATGTATAATTCTGAAACGGAAATGAAGATGATGGAGGCAATTCGCAATTCTCACAATGTTTGCTCCAATGCTTACTTAGAGACTTTTTAGACAATTTGATGTGAACTGGTGGCGAGTTCTATAAATAAATTCAGATAAGGCCTTTTTGAACATCTGACGAGATCTGAGTCACATTTCACATTTTCTTATCTCTCATAAAAAACAACCAACCTACCTTCCTTGCATATATTATTCACTTAGGATAAGCAATAAGACATATCTGTTTTTATCATCACGTACAAACATGAAAAATATCATTATGACTTTGACAGTGATAGTACTACAGATTTGCGTGGTTCATTCATTTACTGTGACAACGCCTCTTTCTAAAAAGAGAACGACCATCAGTTCCATATCATCACCAACGAAAACGCCAACCGTAACTACTTCATCGTCACTGAAATCAGTGCAAGATGAATTCACATCAGAGGAAGTTCAACGGTTACGTGAACAGGCAGCAAAAATACGTCAACAGGTTGCTGAGCTCGAAGGGAAAACACTCTTTGAAGTGGAACAAGAAGCTCAGGAAGAACGACTTAAACAAAAACAACGCCTTGAGGATTTACAAAACAATAAGGAAGATGTGCAACAAACATCTAAAACCAAAGGAAGAAACGCTTTACTGTACGTACCAGAAACCATTCAAGATCAAACGATCCAAGCTGCAAATGCCATTGAAAACGCATTCAAGGATGGAATTACCCGACAAACCATTCGACTGGCACTTATCAGACCCAAGGACAATATTATTACTCCAGAAGAAGACTTATGGCCTGGAGGGGCAAAGGAAATGTACAGAGAATCAGCTAAACCACTGACCGAAGCACTGTTGCAAGAAATCAGAGCCGTTGCGACTCATCTACAAACAGAGGAAGAAAAGAGGAGTGGCAAGGACAAATATCCACCTACCATTCGTGCACAAGATATTTGGGACTTTGATGGATCTGCTCTTATTACAGCAGAAGCAGCAGTTGGACCATCGGGAGACGTACAAGCACTAGTGTTTCCCAATACAGATACTAAATATTTGAACGATATTGCATCGATTGATAAGAATCTTGGTCAAGATCGCCTGTTCTTACTTGTAAATCCGTTTTGGAAGAATGTGGAATCATGGGGCTTTAATATATTGGCACCTAATGCAAAAAAACGTGCACAAGAGGTAATTTTCAATGCTGCTGGAGGTGGATTTCAAGAAACCTATGTACTCTCTAGGTTTAGTGTTCGAGGTGAAGATTGTGTGGCAATCAAGGCGTATCCGAATGATTGGGAATTGTTTGCCTATCTAGAAGAGTATGGGTATACGAATGGAGGAAGACCCACTTTGACCACAATCCGATTGGGATCTAGCAGTGAAGAACCGACGTCAGCCTTGTTTTCAAAACTGTTGAATGAACGCGATGAGTTTAAATTGAATAAGACCATGAGACAGTTGAATCAGTAATGTAGTTTTGAAGAACAAAATGACATTTTTTTATAAATATGAAAAACAAATAAGAAAAAAGAGTCTTTGATTTAGAACACTGTCAGACACTGACAAACACATCGTTTGTACTCTCTCCATCCATGACGTTCTACTTTCTTTACAGACATCCTTCCTATATATTGACTCTATGTTATACAAGTTCCAGATCGGATGTGTGTTCCACTGCCTTTTCTAAGAACATGGATCGATCGGCTGCTTCAGAGGAAGTATAGCCTCTATATCGAATTAAATCACAAGGTAAACAAAATAATTTTCGAATCAGCTGGATACATCTAATAGCCAATTGACAGCATGACGTACAGATTCCATCTGGATAATTGAGAATCATGTAGGCTGTCAATATCATCCCCATCAATCCTGAGAAGGCAAGTATCCCAGCTAATATTTCAGCCGTTTGGTTTTGAACGATTTGAATAACTTGTTCTTCTTCGTCTTTGATTTTCTCTTGCCAATCTTCCACAGTTGGAGATGTTGTTGGAAAATGAGTGCGTTTCTTTGTAGGAGAAGAAGTAGGAGGGATTGGTACTGCAGTAGGGTGATTGGTTGGATGGATTGTCGAAGCTACAGAAGGACTTATTGTTACGATATCATCATCATCATCGCCGACAGTATCATCATCATCGCCGACAGTATCATCATCATCGACAGGAGCAAGAGTTGAAGTTTCAACCATTCGTGGTGCGTATAAACGGTGTAGTGATTTTGATTGGATTTCTTCTCCTTGTCTTCCTAAGTTTTGATGAAATAATATTGAATTATGTTTCATAGAAGACCATGTATTATTGCTCAGATCTGTTGTTCCATATACCATTGCTAACCACACAAGAACAAAGTTAAGTAATAATCCTCTTGATAACTGAGTCATGGAAGATATATATACTCGTCACTTGATGAGATAATTAAGTAAGTAAGTTTGTGCCAGGGGAAATGATGGTTATTGGTTTTCTTTCTCCCAAAAGTTTTTATTTTTTAGCGAGAGAGAGCCAGTCAGTCATGTGTTGGAATGGGAAATTGAAGAACAGCAGCTCACCGAGTCAGTCAGTCACCAGAACCCTAACCCTAAACCTCGATTGAGCCATTTGTAAAAAGTCTAGTTTCCCCGCTCTGCGAAGTGGGAATGAGACTGGTTACAATACCCCCTCGTTCCTCGTTTTTCTTCTCACAAAGCTTTTCATCCTGCATACCCCATAAAACAGGCATCATCCATCTTCAACAAGGATCTCTTCTTATTCTAAGAACGTCTTCCGTCGATCATGAGTGATTCATCATAGTTGGAATCAAATCATTACTATAAACCTTTCACTTCTTCTATAGACGGGTTTATAATACCAATGATAAGTGGCTTGCTGTCTACTGTTTCTTCAGGTCTGATCATTTACACCATTATCAAGTCACAGCAGAAATTATCTACGACTTATCATCGTATTATGGCCTTTATATGAGTTTCTTTGATATCATATCTTCTATCTTTATAGCATTGGGAACCATTTTGTTGCCAACTGATAACGTCATATTCATCGCTATAGGAACCATCATGTTGCCTTCTGATACTATTTATTAATTTGCAGGACCCATGTTAGGCAATAAGGCCACCTGTCAAGCTCACGGCTGGTTGATTATCTTTGGAATCACCGGTGCTGCATCATTATACGATTCCTTAGCATGATACTTTGATTCAACATTACTTTCAAACTCAGTAGTACGAGAACGATCACATGTTACATCGAGCCATTGATGCATATAACATAAAGCATCTGTCTATGCATCATTGTCTCATTTTGTATACATAGTAAAAATGTTACAGGCTGTAACGACGAAAATCAGAACGTGCTTTGAATCGATATCGCATGTAATGCACATCGTGCGACGTCGGTACATTTGGCCATGATAGAACTGATTCTCGAGTTTGATCGTGAAGCGAGTGCCAGAGTCAGCATCTACAACGCACCTCCAATCGTATTATCATGGATTCATCAAATATTATGCACTGTATTGATGGAATATTCGCCTATGCTTCAATTGAATTCTCTCTACATTACTTCGTCCAACAAAAAGTTCATCATTTTTCCCGCATTCAACTTTTTTGCAAGACCATTTGTGCTTTGGAAACGATAAACGATAGGACAGGAGCATCTCCGTGATTTATCTCCCACATAACACACAAAGGTCTCAACGCATTGAGCGAGATGTTGCATAAAGTTGAAACAAAAAATGATAAAATACAAGAGTTTATACTTATGCATTCGAAGTAAATCTCATAAATTAGCATCTACCTGCGAAGACTGCGCATCGTAATTCATCGGATGACCTTCCATCATTATTTCAAGTTCTCCCTTTTGTTGAATATACTTTTGTGGATGCGGATCAAAGAAAAGTTGATTAGGACAAACACCAAAATCTGCAATATGAAGAGCTATTTGTGTTCGAAGATCTTCATTTTCAACTTGTGCCAAATCATCCGAATCATAGTACGATAGATGGTAAAACACATTATCTGCGTTCTCTGCTTCAGAACCACGCTGTTTGTACCCAAATATAAGATCAATCCATTGAGGAAGTAATTCAGAACAATGATCACTCTCGAGAGCATTTCGCATTACCCTCACAAACTTTTCGGGGTCATCATTTGCCCACGGTGGAAGAATTACATCTCCAACTGCACAACCATCGGATGCTACACATCCAAGGTCAAAATTATGCTTGTTTCTTAGAAACTCTGGATCACTGTACCATTCTGGAGTCAACTCTTTGACTTCAGTTGCTGATGTCTTGGAGCAATAGTCCCAAGTTTGACTCACCGATCTGAAAAGTCGATCGGGGATGTCAAATTTACCACCCTGAAGCTGTCGATGCAATCCTGCAAAAGGTCGAACACGAACAAGGTAATGAAGAACTACACCTCCAGTATTCGAATAATGACTTCCATACATAAAAGGCGGAATGGACGTTTCATGATGAATAGTGCAAAGACTCAGATACTTTTCTTTGAATTTTTGCAATCGAGTGGGACATAAGGCTCCCATCGGTTTCGTCAAATCTCGAAAGTTATCCGCATCACATAAGTCTGGAACGGAAGTAGAACTATAATTTGATAAAACCCAAGGCATGATAGGATAACTTCCAGGATCATGAAAACTCCGCCCAGATATAGCGTTGAGACGTAGTAGATAATTGTAATTCGATATATGACCATCTTGCCAGGCCCGAGTTAATAGCTCAAGAGCTTTGTTCTTTGGGTTTCGACCCCAATTCCATTTTTTGTAAGAGTTGGTAAATAATGAACGCACATGTACATCATTAATTTGTACAGCTTTTTGTTTCAGAATATCTATAAAATGATCTCTTCGCGATAATGCTCGTCGTCTAAATGCAGGTACAGTAACGTCATCAGTGTCAGGTATAGCAAGGTAGATAGAAAAATTACTTAAAGGTCCCAAAGGGACATCAATCTCAGTCAAACCATCACTCAAGTCGGTCCAAAGATTTTTGGTCGTAAAGGGAGATGAAGATGGTGCAAATATTTCGATGGCTACTTCTTTCATCATATATCTTCTCTCAAACACTTCTCCTAATTTTGATAGAGGCCATCGAATACCAGCGAATTTTTGCTTCGAGTCCATGTCACCAGTTATGTACATTGAATTCTCTTCATCTTGATTTAGCTCCATATCCATCTCAGTAAAACTTGAAAGATTGGTGAAATTATTATGGATCCCATCCGACTCTAAGAGAAGACCACTTGCTGGTGCATGTAATGGACCATCGTAAGATCCTGCTTTTTCATGAAACAATGATTCTTCATGTATCGCTCTTAGTTGATGCCTACTACCCTTAGTCTCATCATTTGTTCGGGATGGGTTTGAGTGGATGAACTGATTATTTAAATCCGATACCTTTTCTACTTGAATCGCCGATGAAAATGATGGAGGACAGTTTTCGGCATGTTCAATTATTGATTCCTGAAAAGGTGAATATGTCCTTTTTGATGCATTTGGACTGCAAGATGTATTTTGAAAATTGAAACCATCTTCTAGTAAGGCACTGAAACTGATTCTAGTATTTGATCCAATCAGTTCCACGGCCTCACCGTCTCCTGTTTCACCAAGCGGGACATTTACTGGCGTCGCTGATCTTGATGTTGGTTCCTCGATATCTAACAATAAATTAACAATTTGATGCCTTTCCCATCCATATTGCGCCAAAAGCTCGTCAGAAATTTCATCATCATAAACAAAGACTAAATATGTCTGTGTCAGAAAAATAGTACCAGATCTTGCTCCCTCAGCTTTAACGTATAGGCAATTATCCCAATAAGGCAAATCAATCGCTCTATTTATTTTGGATGTCTCGGATTTAGATTGAACTGAAGACGCATCTGGAGAATGTACTGTGTCATGAATTAGATTTGAAATCCGATTATCATTCTGCGAAAACATATTTTTCGCAAGATGCTTCTTGGCACTTTCTTTTGGGAGCTGCAGCGTTTGTAATTCACGGATGGAGGATGACATTAAGCTATCATCAAGGTTTTCTTTGCGTATCTTTGGGGATTGGAAAGGGGAATCAGGATCCATTCCGAATTGATCAATTTTTGACTTTCGAGTAGGAGATGTCACAGGAAACAGTCCTCTACCAGGTATAGCTTTCCCTCTTCTAGCGTCTATTGGACTGCCCATTTTATTTGTAGGTTCATCTTTCATATTTGATATTTGAGCAAGCTGCTGTTCTTTCCATTCTTTTAATCTCTGTTGACGACTAGAATCTGAGTCATAACCAGTATCTGGTAAAGACATTGACATCTGTATTTGTGGCACATCTCTCCGTGAATGATTGGAATCTGTATGTTCATCAATCCGTTTGGATAGGTTGTAAAGCCTATATTGTTCCTCTTTCCATTCCTTCAGCCGTGCATTAGTGGAGTGAACTTCAGAGTCGTACTCAGAGTCAAAACTTTTCGCTCGTGTTGACTGAAAGGAACCTGAGGATCTGGCAAAGGAAGGACTTTTTTTCACAGCCGTCTTAGAAGAAGTATTTGAAAGATATTTTTGTACAAATTGCTCTTTCCATTCTCTCATTCGTTCTGCTCTAGCTCCATCTGAGTCATATCCTGAGTCATCAAATATAGAAAGTGTTGGACGAGGATCATCGTCTGATTTGTCTATTCTCTTCACCCCTTTCCCGAGTCCTTCCACGGCGTACGATCGCTGCACTTTACCCTTACCAAATATTGATCCGCTGGTAGGAATGCCGCTGTTGTTATTGTTATTGATAAAACTCTTACCACTATTAAGTTTGGACCCGTTTCTCGACAAATGCAAAGCAGGCATATAAGGAAATCCATTTGAAGTAGTTGCCATTTTTGTTCTGGAATACAACCCAGATGTCGAACTAGCGACACTACCAAACACTGAAGCGGTATCTGAAAACATAGGAACTTCTGAATGATTGGCACCGGAAAAACTTGAAACAGCCGTCGGATGAGCTTTATTTTTTGGAGATGAGCGAAACGGATTGGCATCGCCAGACTTTAGTTCCCTATATCTTTGTGAAGCAGCTCTTCCTTTATCTGACATTATCCATTTGTTCCCACTCTTAACCCACTGGATACTTCCACCGAAATGAGAAGATGGCGAAGGAGGATTTTCCTTTGGTTTCGATGTGTAATTTATCGGCGACGAACCTTTGCCGTCCGTATTCGTTGAATCTGCGATAACAAGAGGTCTTAGAGTTAACTCCTCTCCAAGCCCAGCGCCGACGCTAATTTTGCTACTCTGTAAATAAGATTCCGATTCACGATGTTTATGTTTGTTCGAAGACACTCTGGTCGCCTTGTTCGTATGATCTATCTCTGACAAGTTAGCAGCTGCCAATGCCCAGATGGGTAACAGTCTAGATTCATCGTTTTTATTGTGACTTTTCATCGCTCCATGAAACTCCAATGTCACTCACTAAAAATAGATATTGGTTAAGATACAATGGAGTTTGTAGCAAGTTAAAAGTAGAAGAAATGAAAAAAGCCTTAGGTGTAAATTTGATTCATTCCTCTGGGGACTCTTCGGGAGGTTCCTTTATCTTCCTCGCTTTGAAAAACGGACTTTTGGGTCAATTTTTTATTTCACGGGGGTTAGTAGTGGGCTTATCGACTTTAACTGGACTATTTGAAATTCGAGTCATGTAGTCTGTCAGTTTTATAAATTTAAACTATTAAACACGTCATTTCAACAACAAATATCTAGATACATGATTAACTGTTACTTCTGTATAGCTGCCAATTTGCGCTTTGCTTTTTCTAGGTATGCTAGATTCACACTGTTCGTTGGATCATAGTGAACTGCACTTTCATACGCCTCCACTGCACCTTCATAATCTCGTAGAAAGTATCTGCTCAATCCTAATCGTGAGTGGGCTTTGCTTGATTCAGGTTCTAAAGTGAGGGCTCGTTCTGCATCCGATTCCGAATCTTCATATCGACCCAAATGACAAAATGCCGCTGAGCGATTGGTATAGTAAATATGCGACGATGGGCCGGCAGGTGACAATCGGAGCGCCTGAGAGTAAAAGTTGATGGCTTCATCATATAGCTTACGTGCCATTGCCTTATTTCCCTGCGATTTGAGTTGATTTGCTGCTTCATCTTCATCCTCTTTTTGTTTGGAATCATTTTTCTTTTGTATGTGTCGAGTTTCCTCGTTCTGTAATCTCCTTTCCTTTACCCATTGGGCTTGTTTCTGTATCAGACCGAGTCTTTCTTCCTGGAGCGTTGGCCGTTCCTCTTTGGAAGCACACTCATGTTCCTTAAAGACATATGTTGACCGTGTCTCTTCATCCTTGAATGATGGAAACTCTTCCGGTTTTACTTGCAACTTCTTCTCAGAGCGTTCCAAGTACATTTTACTTGTTTCGTTTTCTGGATCATACTTCAATGCAATTGTATATGCATCGATAGCTTGCTGATAATTGCCAAGAAAGAAGTTTGCCAACCCAAGTCTACAATAAGCTTTTGAATATCGCGGTTTCAATTCAATACTCTGCTCAGCATCAAATGCCGCCTCAGAGAAGTATCTCATACTCAATAACGCAGCAGCACGATTGCAATAGTATACATGAGACGTTTTCCCAAATGGCAACAATTCAATAGCTAATGTATAAAAGTGTTTAGCCTTTTCATATTTCTTCTGTTTCATGCATTCATTTCCTTTGACCTTGTATGTTTCCGCTTCTTGTATCTTTTCAGGATCATCCATCACCGATGAACCAATGCTACTGACTCTACTCCTTCCACTTTTTTGACTTACTCTAGAACAAAGATCGTCTTCGTTGAAATGTATGTTATTGACAGAGTCATGATCTCCACTCAACGATGATTTATGGGACGACGACTTTGTCAATGGTACTGATGAAACAATTGCTTTTTTCAATGGTACAATCTTTCTACTTTCACGAGTTACTGCTGTAGTAGGACAATCTTGAGTATTCATAGAAATGAGTCTATTCGATGATGATGATGACGACGACGATGGCATCAATGCAGTCCCATGAGATATTTGTTCTGCTTTGTCAACGTTCGTATTGACATTGTATTCTTCTTCTTCATTCTCGTCGTCATCTTCTTCTTCTTCACAATCTGTAGAGGCAGTAGGGACACTTGGCAAGGACATGGTATCCTTGGACCAATGCTTGGATTTGTGATTATTATCAGTCTTGGACAAGGTGGTAGTAATAGTAGTAGTACTACTAGTCATGACATCAGCCTTATGGTCTGTAGCAGCATTCGAACCACCATCACCACCACCACCACCACTAGCAGCAACAATACCAGCAGCAACCTTGAGCCTAAATTTAGTCATTACCTTCTTCAGTCGATCACGAAGAATATCTTGTTTCACTTGATCCAATGTAAACTGTTTACATGCGACATTTCGTTTCCTAATCATAATATCTGTGGTTAAGATTTGAAAGTATCCTTTGTTTTTAACAGCTTGGTAGAAATCCATGTACATGGGATCCTTTTGAAGATCCATTTCAGCTTCCATTCGAGTCTTGGCCTGTAAGGATGCGAGACCTTCTTGCACAATCGTGGGAAGTGTCAATGGACTAGAATCCAAACCATTGTTTTTATAGTATCTATGTGAGTTACTGTAATGATAATCATCGTATTTATACGTGGATAATGATGAACTTGGATGATTCTTTTGAGATTGTGTCATATTAGAATGATTTGTCATGTGTAACATTTCAGCTTCCATCCTATCCAAGGTTGGAATGACAATTTGAGACGTAAGTTTCCCAATAGATTGTGGATGTTGTGTGTGTAACATTTTCAATCTCGATTGTACTTGTGCAAATGAATAAAATGGATCATTTCCCATTTTATAACATCTATCTTGAAAGATGGATGATGACATGTGTGCATCGTCGTCGTTGTAGTTAGTATGGTAATGATGATCCATATTCCATTGTAGATCCTTTGGTTCCTTGAAACATCTTGTCAGTGCCCAAATAGCCAATGTTATATAATCATAATTGATGACGTAGTTATTATCGTGAATATCACGCTCATGTTTATCCTTTGCATCTTTTTCTTCCTTTGATTGTTCTTGTTGACAATGATGATGTGTTCGACGCAATTCTTTCAGATAATCTAAACAAAGTAATATCAGACTTGATTCATGATTTATGGTCGATGTGAATGTAAAGGATTCGTTCATAGTATATATAAGTGAATTATAGAAGTATGCTTTGTTTGTGTGTTTGTGTGTATGTAGTATATATATGTATGTAGAATAAGTAAGTATGTAGATACAGAAAAACACATACAGATATTTGAATTTGTGAGACCAACGGCCAAAATCCAAAATTGAATCTATTACATTTGGTGCATGGTTAGTACATACTTTTGGCGCGAATGTATTTACTTCCAGCTGTTGTTCTGTGGGGGTGACGATTTGACGATTTGACGATGCGATGATGACCAAACAACGACGAAAGGAGAAGAAGCGAAGGAAAACTTGAATGTTCTACAGAAAAGAGAAAGAATGTCATGAGAGTGACTCTCCTAAACAAAACAAAAGACACAAACACACACTCCTTTT
>Ga0213868_10002015_pt1 | contig 19560 bp, 20 predicted proteins | sample PICome_9_FD_160087 | JGI IMG/M metagenome (GOLD analysis project Ga0213868, IMG submission 160087) | Coastal seawater microbial communities near Pivers Island, North Carolina, United States - PICO127 | ecosystem: Environmental > Aquatic > Marine > Coastal | place: USA: North Carolina...
TCCCAGGCTGGCAGGCCTTTCAGGATTTGCCCGTGCCGCTGATCAAGGTCGCCCAGGACGGCACCGTACAGTCCTTTAACCGTCAGGCCGCTGCATTGGTCGGGGTTTCACTGACCCAAAACGCGCATCTGAGCCAGTTCATGGAAGGGCTGGGCCGCCCCATATCCGATTGGGTGAAAGACACGATTTCCGACCGCACGGTCCAAGCCTCAGAATTCCTCAGGCTCAAGCGGACCGACAGGGAGGTTTTTGTGCAGGTCGTGCTGAACCGCATCACCGAAGGGGGCACGCCCGCGCTCTTGGCGGTGATGCACGACGCGACAGAGCTCAAGACGCTTGAGGCACAATTTGTCCAAAGCCAGAAGATGCAGGCGATCGGGCAGTTGGCCGGCGGGGTGGCCCATGATTTCAACAACCTTCTGACAGCGATTTCAGGCCATTGCGACCTGTTGCTTTTGCGCCATGACCAGGGCGACCCCGATTATGGCGATCTGGTGCAAATCAATCAAAACGCTAACCGCGCGGCATCCCTTGTAGGACAGCTTTTGGCGTTTTCACGCAAACAGACGCTGCTGCTGGAAACCATCGACATTCGCGACACTCTGGCCGACCTGACCCATCTGCTGAACCGTTTGGTAGGCGAGAGAATTACCCTCACGCTGAACCATGATCCGACGCTCAAACCCGTGCGCGCCGACAAAAGGCAATTGGAACAGGTGCTGATGAACCTGGTGGTCAATGCCCGCGACGCGATGCCAACCGGAGGAGAGATCCGCATTGCAACCCAGCATGTGACGCTCGATACCCCCCTTGAACGCGACCAGGCAACGGTGCCGGCAGGCCATTACGCCACCATCGAAGTCAGCGATCAGGGCGTTGGTATCCCGGCCGACAAGTTGCAAAAGGTGTTTGAACCTTTCTACACGACCAAACGGACAGGAGAGGGCACCGGTCTGGGCCTGTCGACCGCCTATGGCATCATAAAGCAAAGCAATGGTTTCATCTTTCTCGATTCGGTCATGGGCGAGGGGACGACCTTTATTCTCTATCTGCCCGTTCACGAATCCAGACCCGCCAAAGTCGCGGCAGCCATCAATCCCAGCACGTTGGCCCCGCCGACAAACGAGGATGGGGTCATCCTGCTGGTGGAGGATGAAGCCCCGGTGCGTGCATTTGCCAGCCGCGCCCTGCGGTTGCATGGCTATACCGTGCTTGAGGCCGATTCAGCCGAAACTGCCCTGAAAACCCTTGAAGACCGGGCGTTGAATATTGATCTTTTCGTCACGGATGTCGTGATGCCCGGCATGGACGGCCCCAGTTGGGTCCGCGAGGCCCTCAAACAACGGCCCGATGTCAGGGTGGTCTTTGTCTCCGGCTATGCAGAGGACAGTTTTGGCGAAGAGCAGATAAAGATCCCGAACTCGGTCTTTCTCCCAAAACCCTTTTCGCTGAGCGATCTGACCTCTACCGTCCAACGGCAGCTTCACTGAGCACTCAAGGCCCGTGACCTGCCAGCACCATCATGGAATGGAGGCGTAAAGATCGAATTCCTCTGCGCATTTACGCCGAAACCGTTCTGCCACATCATCGGACAAAACAAGATCCATCTTGGGGGATTCATTTTCACGGCTCAGCACCAGCTCCAGCTTCAGGCGGTCCTCCAAAAAGCTTTTGAGCCGCGGTTGATCTTCATAGCGAAAAAAATGGGTGACCCCTGTGCCATTCGGCTGCGACTTCATGAATTGAAACTGGCTGCCCACATCGGCAAAGCCGGGCTTGTTCCCCTTCATATAGGCCAGCACGAAATCATCGAAACTGATCCCATGGGTGCTGTTGGGTTTTCCCGCCATAAAGGGCCGCTGCCGGTAGCGGTACCAACTGCCCAACCATGACACCGGTTCGCGCATCACGGCCATAACTTCCAGTTCAACATCACAAACGCGTTCAAACATCGGGCGGATGAATCGGTTGTAACGATAAACCGGCGCATGTTTCAGCATCGGCGGCTCTGAAATAACCATATCCGCCCGCGGGGCCAGGGCCGCCTCATATGCGGTTGTTCCCGTCTTGGGCACGGACAAAAAGGCCAGACGTTCCTTATAGAAAACAAGCATTTGATCCGTCCTTCCGCCAGTCCCACACCAGCTCAGGTTAGCGTAAACGACTTCTTAACCAAAGTGAGAAAAGGATAGGACCAGAAGAATTATATTGAAATGTTCTCTTTTTGGTCCCATACGGAACATAGATAGAACAAAATTAGGTGGCAGGTCAGCGATTGCCGATGCCACAACACTATGACACTAAGGGAACAGGCAAATGGCAACGGCAGATCTTTTGACAATGGACAATAAAAAAGCAGCGGAAAAGCAGAAGGCTCTCGACAGCGCCCTGGCGCAAATTGAGCGGCAATTCGGCAAGGGCTCAATCATGAAATTGGGTGCCGAAGGCGCAATTCAGGACATCACTGCCAGCTCGACTGGGTCCTTGGGGTTGGATATCGCCTTGGGAATTGGTGGTCTGCCGATGGGCCGGATCATCGAGATTTACGGGCCCGAAAGCTCTGGCAAGACAACCCTGACACTGCACTGCGTGGCGGAGCAGCAAAAGGCGGGCGGTGTCTGCGCCTTTGTGGATGCGGAACACGCATTGGACCCGCTTTATGCCAAGAAATTGGGCGTCGATATTGACGAGCTGCTGATCTCGCAGCCCGACACCGGCGAACAGGCGCTTGAAATTACGGACACATTGGTGCGTTCCGGCGCGGTCAACATGGTGATCGTGGATTCGGTGGCGGCCCTGACGCCCAAATCCGAACTTGAAGGCGATATGGGCGACAGCAGCGTCGGCGTTCAGGCCCGACTGATGAGCCAGGCAATGCGCAAATTGACCGGCTCGATCTCGCGCTCCAACTGCATGGTGATTTTCATCAACCAGATCAGGATGAAAATTGGCGTCATGTTCGGCTCTCCCGAGACAACGACCGGCGGCAACGCGCTCAAGTTCTATTCCTCGGTCCGTCTGGACATTCGCCGCATCGGCGCGCTCAAGGACCGCGACGAAGTGGTGGGCAACGCAACCCGCGTGAAAGTCGTCAAGAACAAGGTGGCGGCCCCCTTCAAACAGGTCGAATTCGACATCATGTATGGCGAAGGCATCTCCAAGATGGGCGAGCTGCTGGATCTTGGCGTCAAGGCAGGCGTGGTGGATAAATCCGGCTCCTGGTTCTCTTACGGCGATGAACGTATCGGGCAGGGCCGCGAGAACGCAAAGACATTCCTCAAGGAAAATCAAGCCATGGCCATTGAGATAGAGGACAAGATCCGCGCGGCCCATGGCCTGGATTTTGGCGGCTCTGACAATGATGATGTCGATATTCTTGAGGCGTAAAAACAGCGCCGGGCATCACACGGCATGATTTAGAAAAGGGCGCAGCATCAAGCTGCGCCTTTTTACATGGCAGTACCTGTGGACACGCTATGCACACAGGGCTATTTGAAACAGATCATTTCTGCCCCGGAAGGCCCAACCTATGAAGACGTTGAACGACATCCGCTCCACCTTTTTGTCCTACTTCGGCAAGCAGGGTCATGAGGTCGTGGCATCAGGGCCTCTGGTGCCGCGCAATGACCCGACATTGATGTTTGCGAACTCTGGCATGGTGCAGTTCAAGAACCTCTTTACCGGGGTGGAGACCCGCGATTATGTCCGCGCCACATCGGCGCAGAAATGCGTTCGCGCAGGCGGCAAACATAACGATCTGGACAATGTCGGCTATACCGCGCGCCATCACACGTTCTTTGAGATGCTGGGCAACTTCAGCTTTGGCGATTATTTCAAGGCAGAGGCCATCGCCTTTGCCTGGGAGCTCTTGACCAAGGATTTCGGCATTGATCCGACACGCCTTCTGGTCACCGTCTACCACACCGATGACGAAGCCGCAGCGATCTGGAGAAAGGTCGCAGGCCTGCCGGACGATCGTATCATCCGCATCCCCACAGACGATAATTTCTGGCGCATGGGACCGACCGGACCATGCGGCCCCTGCACCGAGATTTTCTATGATCACGGCGACCATATCCCCGGTGGCCCTCCTGGCACACCGGAGGAAGACGGCGACCGTTTCATCGAGATCTGGAACATCGTTTTCATGCAGAACGAACAGTTCGAAGACGGCTCCATGCGTCCCCTCGACATGCAGTCCATCGATACCGGCATGGGGCTGGAGCGGATCGGCGCACTGCTGCAAGGCCAGCATGACAACTATGAAACCGACACGATGCGCAGCCTGATTGAGGCCAGCGGTCACGCGCTGCATGTGGATCCCTTTGGCGATGGCAATGTGCATCACCGGGTGATTGCGGACCATCTACGCTCCACCTCTTTTCTGATCGCCGACGGGGTGATGCCGTCGAATGACGGGCGGGGCTATGTGCTGCGCCGGATCATGCGCCGCGCCATGCGGCATGCGCATCTGCTGGGGGCCAAGGACCCGATGATGTATCAGCTGGTGCCAGCCCTTGTCCGGCAGATGGGCTCAGCCTATCCCGAACTGGGCCAGGCCCAGGCGCTGATCACCGAAACGCTGCACCTGGAAGAAACCCGCTTCAAACAAACGCTGGAACGCGGACTGAAACTGTTGGAAGACGAGGTGGCAGGGCTGCCCGCAGGTGCCGAATTGCCTGGAACGGCGGCCTTCAAACTCTATGACACCTATGGTTTCCCGCTCGACCTGACCCAGGACGCGCTGCGCGAGCAGGGGCGTTCGGTCGACACCGACGGCTTTGATGCGGCCATGGCCGAGCAAAAGGCCAAGGCCCGTGCCGCATGGTCCGGCTCGGGTGAGGCTGTGGATGCAACCATCTGGTTTGACGTGGCCGACAAATTTGGCACCACCGACTTCCTTGGCTATGAACTTGAAACCGCAGAAGGGCAGATCGCAGCCCTGGTGATCGGCGGGGCCCTGTCCCCACGCGCCCAGACCGGTCAAGAGGTCCAGGTCGCCCTGAACCAAACCCCGTTTTACGCAGAATCAGGTGGCCAGGTCGGCGATCAAGGCATCATCACGACAGAGACCGGCAAGATCCAGATCACCGACACCCGCAAGACCGCAGGCGTCTTTGCCCATATCGGCAAGGTGATTGAGGGTGAAGTAACGCAAGGCCAGGCCGCAGTGCTGGCCGTCGATCACGCCCGCCGCACCGCGATCCGGGCCAACCACTCTGCCACCCACCTGCTGCACGAGGCCCTGCGCGGCGCGCTTGGTGATCACGTGGCGCAGCGCGGTTCATTGAACGCGGCTGACCGGTTGCGCTTTGACTTCAGCCACGCCAAGGCCATGAGCACGGATGAACTGCGCCGCGTCGAGGCCGAGGTGAACGACTACATCCGCCAGAACAGCCCCGTAGAGACCCGGATCATGACCCCGGACGATGCCCGCGCTCTGGGTGCACAGGCGCTCTTTGGCGAAAAATACGGCGATGAAGTTCGGGTGGTGTCGATGGGCCGCGACGAAGCCTCCGGCAAGGGCACGGACAAGAACACCTATTCGCTGGAACTGTGCGGCGGCACCCATGTGCGCCAGACCGGAGATATCGGTGCATTCGTATTGCTGGGCGACAGCGCCAGCAGCGCCGGCGTCCGCCGGATCGAAGCCCTGACCGGGGCAGAGGCCCTGTCATGGCTCCGTGATCAGCAGACAGCCCTCGCTGGCATCGCAGAAACGCTCAAGACATCGACCGCAGATGTGCCGGAACGCGTCAAGGCGCTGATGGATGAACGCAAGAGCCTGAGCAACGAAGTTGCCCAACTGCGCCGCGAACTCGCCATGGCAGGCGGCGGCACAGCCGCAGCTCCACAGGCCGTTGACGTCGGCGGCATCAAATTCATGGCACAGGTCCTGCAGGGCGTCACGGGCAAGGATCTGCCAGCCCTCGTGGATGAGTTCAAGGCAAACCTTGGCTCAGGCGCAGTCTTGCTGATCGCCGACACGGGCGGCAAGGCCGCCGTTGCAGGCGGCGTGACCAAAGACCTGACAGACCGGATTTCCGCCGTCGATATCGTCAAGGCGGCAGTGGCGGAACTGGGGGGCAAAGGCGGCGGTGGCCGACCCGATATGGCGCAGGGCGGTGGTGCCAGCGCTGACAACGCAGAAGCGGCCATCGCGGCGGCAACTGCCCTCTTGAAAGGATAAGATCATGGGCGCACTCTGGATTGCACATGTCACAGTAACGGACGAAGACGCATACAAAAAATATGCCGCAGGTGCCACGGTTGCGATTGCCGACCATGGCGGCACATTCATCGCCCGCGGCGGCCGCTTTGTCCAACTCGAAGGCAAGGAACGCCCCCGCAATGTGGTGGCCCGTTTCCCAGATGTCGAAACCGCAGAAAGATGCTATCACTCCGACGCATATCAAGCAGCATTAGAGCATGCCAGAGGTGCCTCGGAACGCGAATTGGTCATCGTGGAAACAACGGAATAAACGCAAAAGCCCCGGAAAACATCCGGGGCTTTTTCATTCCTAAACCTTGCACCGCACCCGGCCCGGACCTGTCAAAGATCAAAAGACTGCGCTCAGCCCTCCCTCTTTTTGGCCCAAAATACCTCGGTGGTCCGGAGGCAGAGCCTCCAAAAATCCCGATTTACGCAGATTTCGCCATCCGCTTGCGTTCATGCGGATCCAGATAACGCTTGCGCAGGCGGATCGCATTGGGCGTCACCTCCACCAGTTCGTCATCATCGACATAGGCAATCGCCTCTTCCAGCGACAAGGTGATCGGCGTGGTCAAACGCACCGCTTCATCTGTGCCCGACGCGCGTACGTTGGTCAGTTTCTTGCCCTTCAGCGGGTTCACTTCCAGGTCGTTCTCTCGTGAATGTTCGCCAATGATCATGCCGGTGTAAACATCTGTCTGCGCGCCGATCATCATGCGGCCACGTTCTTCAAGGTTCCACAGGGCATAGGCCACGGATGTGCCGTTCTCCATGGAGATCAGAACGCCCGCACGGCGGCCCGGGATCGGTCCCTTATGCGGTGCCCAGCTGTGGAACACGCGGTTCAAAACCCCTGTGCCACGTGTGTCTGTCAGGAATTCACCGTGATAGCCGATCAATCCACGCGATGGCACATGGGCCACGATGCGGGTCTTGCCCGCACCGGCCGGTTTCATCTCAACCAGTTCGCCCTTGCGCACACCCGTCAGTTTCTCGATCACAGCGCCTGAATATTCATCATCAACGTCGATCGTGGCCTCTTCGATGGGTTCATGACGGACCCCGTCGATTTCCTGAAACAACACCTGTGGCCGCGAGATGGAAAGCTCAAACCCTTCGCGGCGCATGTTTTCGATCAGAACACCCATCTGGAGTTCACCGCGCCCTGCAACCTCAAAAGCCTCGCCGCCGGGCGTGTCGCTGATCTTGATCGCGACATTGGATTCGGCTTCCTTGTGCAGACGTTCGCGGATGACTCGCGACTGGACCTTCTTGCCGTCACGGCCCGCCAGCGGGCTGTCGTTGATGCCAAAGGTTACGGTGATGGTTGGCGGATCGATTGGCTGGGCCGGGATCGCTTCGACAACTGACTGGTCGGCCAGCGTATCGGCCACGGTGGCCTTGGTCATGCCGGCGATGGAAACGATGTCACCTGCTTCGGCCAGCTCAATGGCCGTTTGCTCCAGGCCGCGATAGGCAAGGATCTTGGTGCAGCGGAAGTTTTCGATCAATTTGCCGTCGCGCGACATCGCCTTGATGGTCTGGCCTGCCTTCAGCGTGCCGGATTCAACGCGGCCCGTCAGCAGACGGCCAAGGAACGGATCACCGCCCAGCGTGGTCGCCAGCATGGTAAAGGGCTTGTCCGCATCTTCAATCTGCTTGGGCGCGGGGACATGCTCAAGGATCAGCTCAAACAAGGCATCCAGTCCCTTGCGCGGGCCGTCCAGCGTGTGATCCGCCCAGCCTGCACGCCCAGAGGCATACATCGTCGGGAAATCCAACTGCTCGTCCGTCGCATCCAGATTGGCAAACAGGTCAAAGCATTCGTCCAGGGCGCGGTCCGGCTCACCGTCCGGCTTGTCGACCTTGTTGATCACCACGATCGGGCGCAGGCCCAGTTTCAGCGCCTTGGAGGTCACGAATTTTGTCTGTGGCATCGGGCCTTCGGCCGCGTCCACCAGCAGCACGACACCGTCTACCATCGACAGGATCCGCTCAACCTCGCCGCCGAAATCGGCGTGGCCGGGGGTGTCAACGATGTTGATCCGCGTGCCTTTCCATTCGACCGAGGTCGGCTTGGCAAAGATCGTGATGCCGCGCTCGCGCTCCAGATCGTTGCTGTCCATGGCGCGTTCAGTCGTCGCCTGGTTCTCCCGGTAGGTACCGGATTGTTTCAAAAGCTCGTCCACCAGCGTTGTCTTGCCGTGGTCAACGTGAGCGATAATTGCGATGTTGCGCAGGTTCATTGGGTCAGCCTTGTTCAGGGAGTTGGCCGCGCAATACCGTGCAGGCGCAGCAAAGGCCAGACAAAAAGAGTTTATCCGTGGCTTTGCGCGGATCTAGTGTGTCTGGCTGGACGAAAACAGGTGAATGACCACAATACCGCCAATGATCATCGCCAGCCCCAGCACCGCCGCCAGATCCAGTTTCTGACCAAACAATACATATCCGATGCTTGCAATCAGCACGATCCCCAGCCCAGACCAGATGGCATAGACAATGCCCACCGGCATCGCCCTGAGCGCGAAAGACATGCAATAAAACGAAATTGCGTAAAACACGATTACGGCCACCGCCGGCCAGAAACGGGTGAATTGCTGCGAAGCCTGCAGCGCGGTGGTCCCCAATGTTTCGGTCAGCACTGCAAAAAACAGCCATATGTAATGGGCGGGCATCTGTCGTCCTTTCGTTCGCGTCAAAGCGGCAGCACCGTGGTTTCCTTGATTTCCTCCATCACGAAACTGGCGGAAACATCCGACAGCGCCACCTTGCTGATCAATGACTGGTAAAGTCGGTCATACCCCGCCATATCCGCGACTTTTGCACGGATCAAGTAATCCAGATCACCGGACATACGGTATACCCCCAGTATTTCGGGCATATTGCGGGTCGCGTCGGAAAAGGACTTGAGCCAGCCGCTGGCATGCGCGCTGGTGCGGACCTGGATAAAGACCGTCAGACCAAGGCCCAGTTTCTCTGCATCCAGGATCGTGACCCGTTGTTTGATCACCCCCGCTTTTTCCAGCGCGCCGATCCTGCGCCAGCAGGCATTGCGGGACAGGCCCACCTTTTCGCCAATCACCTCCAGCGATTGATCGGCATCCCGTTGCAGTTCCACCAAGATGCGGCGATCTATTGCGTCAATATCTCTCATAGTTACGAAAATACGGGAAATATTCACAAACTCAACCTCAAAGAAGCTCATTTTGGGAAAACATCACCCCCCAGATTGGTTAGTGTTCCCCAACCAATCGATTCAACAGGAGAAAAGCCATGATTGCCCGCGTATTCCTTGATCATCCAGCCAAAGTCGGTGAATCCTTTTTCGAACACATGCTCTTTGCGATGAAGTTCTCGGGCCTGCTTTTTGCCGCGGCAGGGGCCGCATTGGTGCATGCGATCATTCCTTGCATGTTTGAAAAGACCGCCAGCACGATCATCGCGCGCCTGTATGAGCGCACGCATAACCGCGGCAGATAAACATGTGCAGATGGGCGGCCTGGCAGGGCGCACCGATTTTTCTCAGTGAAATCATCACCGCACCCCAGCATTCGCTGATCGATCAGGCCCGCGATGCCAGCGAATGCAAGACCGCGATCAATGCGGACGGTTTTGGGCTTGCTTGGTATGACAAGCGGCCCACGCCGGGTCTGTACCGCGATGTTTATCCAGCATGGTCCGACACAAACCTGCGTTCGCTTGCCGAACAGGTGGAGGCGCGGTTGTTCATGGCACATGTGCGTGCCTCAACCGGAACGGCGACCAGCCGTAACAACTGCCATCCCTTTGTTCAGGGCAATTGGACCTTTATTCACAACGGGCAGGTGGGCGGGTTTGAACGGTTTCGCAAGGCCGCAGACATGATGATCGAAGACCGTTTCTATGCCCACCGCAAAGGGGCGACAGACAGCGAGGCGCTGTTTCTTGTGGCCTGTGGCTATGGCCTTGAGGAAGACCCCAAAGCCGCAATGGAACGATCTGTTGCCGCCTTTGAGGCGCAGGCGCGACAGGCTGATGCCACGCCGCATATGCGAATGGCGGCCGCGCTATCCGACGGAAAGACGCTGTATGCAGTGCGCTATGCCTCGGACGATCTTGCCCCATCGTTGTATTATCAGTGGAACGAGGTCTGGAAAGGCTGGTCGGTGGTGTCAGAACCCTATGATACCTCATGCGGCGGCTGGAAAGAGGTGCCAAAGGGCAGCTTTTGCCGGTTTACCCCCGATGAGGTGGAAATCACCAGTTTCGTCCCCAGCGATATCACCCAAATACACAAGACCGCCGCAAGCGTTTCTTGAACGACCTGATACCGGTGGTTCGAACACGCGCTATACTGGCGGCCCTGCATTTGCGGTTTCACCGCCCGAGGGTTCTGACTTAGCCTGCCAGGGCCTTGTTGAGGTTCTCCTCGACCTTCTCAAGAAAGCCCATGGTGGTCAGCCAGCCTTGATCGGGGCCCACAAGCAGCGCCAGATCCTTGGTCATGAAACCGCTTTCCACGGTGTCGACGACGACCTTTTCCAGCGTCTGTGCAAAATCGGTCAGCGGCTGGTTTTCATCCAGCTTGCCGCGGTGCTTTAATCCGCCGGTCCAGGCAAAGATCGACGCGATGGAGTTGGTCGACGTCTCTTCGCCCTTCTGGTGCTGGCGGTAGTGGCGCGTCACAGTGCCATGTGCGGCCTCTGCCTCAACGATCTTGCCATCGGGCGTCATCAGCTGAGAGGCCATCAACCCCAATGAACCGAAACCCTGCGCAACGGTGTCGGACTGCACGTCGCCATCATAGTTTTTGCAGGCCCAGACAAAGCCCCCGTTCCATTTCATCGCGCAGGCCACCATGTCATCAATCAGGCGATGCTCATAGGTGATGCCCTTGGCTTTGAACTGCTCTTCGAATTCGGCCTCGTAAATCTGCTGAAACAGCTCAAGGAAGCGCCCGTCATATTGTTTCAGAATGGTGTTCTTGGTCGACAGATAGACAGGCCAGCCAATGTTCAGACCGTAATTCAGCGAGGCGCGGGCAAAATCGATGATTGAACTGTCGAGGTTGTACATGCCCATGTAGATGCCGGCCGAAGGGGCGTCATAGACTTCATGTTCGATCACGGTGCCGTCTTCGCCCACGAATTTCATCGACAATTTGCCCGGACCGGGAAATTTCATATCCGTGGCGCGGTACTGATCGCCAAAGGCGTGACGGCCAATGACAATCGGCTGCGTCCAGCCGGGCACAAGCCGGGGCACGTTCTTGCAGATGATCGGCTGGCGGAACACAACGCCGCCCAGGATATTGCGGATCGTGCCATTGGGCGACCGCCACATCTTCTTGAGGCCGAACTCTTCAACGCGGGCCTCATCGGGGGTGATTGTCGCACATTTGACCCCGACACCGTATTTCTTGATCGCCTCGGCGGCATCAATGGTGATCTGGTCATCGGTGTCGTCGCGCGCCTGAATGCCAAGGTCATAGTATTTCAGGTCGATGTCCAGATAGGGTAGGATCAGCTTTTTCTTGATGAAATCCCAGATGATACGGGTCATTTCATCACCGTCGAGTTCAACAACGGGGTTTTCTACCTTGATCTTGGTCATGAGGCTATCCTTTGGCTACGTGGACCTATAGCGCGTCTATCTTAACTGAGTGCAAAGGGAAAGTTGGTATGCAACGGTATGCCGAAATTTCCTTCAAGCGGTGACAGGGCGGCAAAGCCTACCTGGCTGCAAAGAAAACGGCGATGCGGGTTTTGGCATAATCCCACAACCCTGGCGCGCCGATGGCGATCTTGCTGCCGACACGGGCGTGGATTTGCTGTTCGGACACATTGTAATCGGTCCAGCTGCCGCCACCAGATTGCAGGTTCTGCATGGGGGGCTGAAACCGATCAAGGGATTTGGCAAATTGCGCCGATGGGCTCTCTGCGGCTTCGAACTCTTCCCAAATGGCGCGGAACTCATCGCGCAGATCAGCAGGCAAAAGTCCAAAGATGCGATCTGCTGCTGCCTGCTCTTGCAGGGCGATGGCCGCGTGGTCCAGATCCCCGAAAATAGGGTTGTCGCCTGCGTCAATCTCAACCAGATCGTGCAGGATCAGCATCTTGATCACAAGGGTCATGTCCACGCCGGGGCCCGCATGATCCGCCAGCACCATGGCGTAAAGCGTCAGGTGCCATGAATGCTCGGCCGAATTTTCATAGCGTGAATTGTCACACAGCTCTGTGGCGCGGATGGTATTCTTGAGCTTGTCTGCCTCGTTCAAAAAGGCAATCTGCTGATCCAGCCGCATCTGTGCCGTCTGATCAGTCATTCGCGCCCGCCTGTGCGCGGTGATTGGCAAGGGTCTGGGCCAGGAACCTGCGCCCCTGATCATTGGCCATCCGGGTGCGGATCGCGGTAAGAAAAGCCTCTTCCAGCGTCTGCGAAGACGCCCCCAGCACATCGCCCAATTTCATGAACAAACGATCCTCGCCGGTCTCACTTTGAACGGCGAGGCATTCTTCGGCCAGTTTATTGGCCATCTCGGTGATGACGGGGTCCGCCATCAGCGCGATGTCTCTGTCAGGCGGCGCTTGACGTAAGTGGTGGTTGAGCTGATCAGCGTATCCATATGCGGCTCTTCAAAGAAGTGTCCGGCACCTTCGACCTCCTGATGGGTGATGGTGATGCCTTTTTGCTCATGCAGCTTGTTGACCAGGTTTACCGTATCGGCGGGCGGGGCCACACGGTCGGCTGTCCCGTTGATAATCAGCCCGGACGCGGGGCAGGGGGCCAGAAAGCTGAAATCATACATATTGGCAGGCGGTGCCACCGAGATGAACCCCGTGATCTCTGGCCGGCGCATCAACAGTTGCATGCCGATCCAGGCCCCAAAGGAAAAGCCTGCGACCCAGCAATGTTTGGAGTTGTTGTTCATCGATTGCAGATAATCGAGCGCTGAGGCTGCATCCGACAGCTCGCCAATGCCCTGATCATATTCGCCCTGGCTGCGCCCCACACCGCGGAAGTTAAACCGCAGCACCGTGAAGCCCATGTTATAAAAGGCGTAATGAAGGTTATAGACGACCTTGTGGTTCATCGTACCGCCAAATTGCGGATGGGGGTGAAGCACGATCGCAATAGGTGCGTCGCGTTCTTTTTGTGGATGGTATCGGCCTTCGAGGCGGCCTTCTGGTCCGGGGAAAATGACCTCTGGCATAGATGTCCCTGTCTGGGGGTCCTAAAGCCATGCGAATAGTTGACGTATTCGCTCAGGCACTTTAGAACGGTTCTAATCCTGTTCCCGCACGACGTGCGGGGTCAGGAAATGCATGTATGCGCATCAGCGCCCAACGTCAATCAAAGCGGTCAATATTCAAGGAAAACGGCATGAAGCTATCGACCAAAGGACGTTATGCGATGGTGGCGCTGGCTGATATCGCCTTGCAGCCGGGGGATGCGCTGGTGACGCTGGGCGATATCGCCGAGCGGCAGTCGATTTCATTGCCCTATCTGGAGCAGCTTTTCGTCAAACTGCGCCGGGCACAATTGGTGGCCTCTGTCCGGGGGCCGGGGGGCGGTTACCGACTGGCGCGCCCGGCCTCTGAAATCCGGGTTGTCGATATTCTGGCAGCCGTCGATGAAACGGTGGACGCCATGCACAAGGGGGCCGGGGCCTCGGGCGGATCATCGGGCAGCCGCGCGCAATCGCTGACCAACCGTTTGTGGGAAGGCCTGAGCGCGCATGTCTATGTCTTTTTGCACCAGACCCGGCTGTCGGATGTCATTTCCAATGAACTGGTGCCTTGCCCTGCGGTGCCCACGTTGTTTTCGGTGGTGGACGAAGGATGAGGTGGCAGGGCGCGGGGCAGGCTGCCCAACAAACGCAAAGGGATGGCGCGCTGTCGCGGGTCCAAAAGGTATTTAAGGCCAAAAAGAGAAGATGAGAGCCTATCTGGATCATAATGCCACCACGCCGTTGCGCGCGGAGGCGCGCGCGGCGATGCAGGCGGCGATGGATGTGATGGGCAATCCGTCTTCGGTTCATGCAGAGGGGCGCGCGGCCAAGTCTTTGGTTGAGGTGGCCCGCGCGCAGGTTGCGGCCCTTGTGGGATGTACCCGCCAGCAGGTGGTATTTACCAGCAGTGCGACCGAAGCGGCGGCATTGGCGGTCGCGCAAAAGGGGCGGCATGGCGGTGTCTTTCACGCCTTGCCGACAGAGCATGACTGCCTGCGGGTCTGGAGCGAAGGGGACATGCCGCGCGCCTTTGATCAGGCCGGGGCCTTTTTGCCGGAAGCTTTGCAGGGGGAGGAGATGCCCGCGCTGATCGCGATTTCCGCGGCAAACAGTGAAACCGGGATCATGTTGCCGGGCCATAGGGTTTTGGCGCGCGCGCAAACAGGCCAGGCCATTGTCAGCGATATCACGCAGGTGGCGGGCAAGATGCCGATTGTCTTTGGCGATGACGACCGGCCTGCCTATGCCATCCTGTCTGCCCATAAGATGGGCGGGCCCAAGGGTGTGGGTGCCTTGATAAACTACACACGCGAGGACCCGCAGGCGATCTTGCGCGGTGGCGGCCAGGAAATGGGACGCCGCTCGGGGACAGAAAACACCATCGGCATCGCGGGTTTTGGGGCTGCGGCACAGGCTGCGGCGAAGGATGTGGCTGCGGGACGTTGGGAAGAGGTTGCAGAACTTAGAAATATTCTAGAAAGAACACTTGAGGGTTCTTCAAAGAAGACTATTTTTGTCGGAAAAGGATTCCCCCGGCTGCCCAACACAACTTGCGTCATTGCGCAGGGGTGGAAGGGCGAGACACAGGTGATGCAGATGGACCTTGCAGGCTTTGCGATTTCCGCAGGATCGGCATGTTCCAGCGGCAAGGTAAAAGCCAGCCGCGTCTTGCAGGCCATGGGGTTTGACGAGGACCATTCCGCCAGCGCGATCCGCGTGTCGCTGGGGCTGGAGACAACAAAAGAAGATGTTTTGCGCTTTGCGGATGCATGGCTGGCAAAACGCGAGAAACACGATCAAAGGGCCGCTTGAAGGCGCTCACGGAAAAAGGGAACGAGATCTTGGATAATGTGATTGTCAAAGAAAACGACGGCGTCAAAGAAGGTGTCGATCAGGAAACCGTGGATGCCGTGCGTGAAGTGGGCGGCAAGTATAAATACGGCTGGGCCACCGACATCGAGATGGAATATGCCCCCAAGGGGCTGACCCCGGACATCGTGCGCCTGATCTCTGAGAAGAACGAAGAGCCGCAGTGGATGACCGATTGGCGGCTTGAGGCCTATGAGCGCTGGCTGACCAAGACAGAGCCGGATTGGGCGATGGTGGATTATCCCGAAATTGATTTTCAGGATCAATATTATTACGCGCGCCCCAAAAGCATGGCCGTCAAGCCAAAGTCATTGGATGACGTGGACCCCAAGCTGTTGGAGACTTACAAGAAACTGGGCATCCCACTGAAAGAACAGGCGATTCTAGCCGGTGTCGAGGGTGCAGAAGAGTTGACCGATGCACCACGAAAAGTCGCTGTGGATGCGGTTTTTGATTCCGTTTCCGTCGGCACCACATTTCAGGCGGAATTGAGAAAAGCGGGCGTGATCTTTTGCTCCATCTCCGAGGCGATCAGGGAACATCCTGAGCTGGTTCGCAAATATCTCGGCTCTGTCGTGCCGGTGTCTGACAATTTCTATGCCACGCTGAACTCTGCCGTTTTCTCTGACGGGTCCTTTGTCTATGTGCCACCGGGCGTGCGCTGCCCGATGGAACTGTCGACCTATTTCCGGATCAATGCGGAAAACACCGGCCAGTTTGAGCGGACATTGATCATCGCTGACAAGGGGTCTTATGTGTCCTACTTGGAGGGGTGTACCGCCCCACAGCGTGACGAGTCGCAATTGCACGCGGCGGTGGTTGAGATCATCATCGAAGAAGATGCCGAAGTGAAATATTCCACCGTGCAGAACTGGTATCCCGGTGATGAGAACGGCAAGGGCGGCATCTATAACTTTGTGACAAAACGTGCCGATTGCCGGGGCGACCGGGCCAAGGTGATGTGGACACAGGTTGAGACGGGATCTGCCGTGACCTGGAAATACCCAAGCTGCATTTTGCGGGGTGACGACAGCCAGGGCGAATTCTATTCCATCGCCATTGCCAACAACATGCAGCAGGCCGACACGGGCACCAAGATGATCCACCTGGGCAAACGCACAAAGTCGCGCATCGTGTCCAAGGGTATTTCTGCAGGCAAGGCGCAGAACACCTATCGCGGGCTGGTCACCATGCACCCCAAGGCCAAGGAATCGCGCAATTACACCCAGTGTGACAGCCTGCTGATCGGCGACAAATGCGGTGCCCACACGGTGCCCTACATCGAGGTCAAGAACAACAGCAGCCGGGTAGAGCATGAGGCCACGACATCCAAGGTGGACGAAGACCAGATGTTCTATTGCCGCTCGCGCGGCATGGACGAGGAAGAGGCCGTGGCCCTGGTGGTGAATGGGTTCTGCAAGGACGTGCTTCAGGCCTTGCCGATGGAATTCGCCATGGAGGCGCAGGCGCTGGTGGCGATCTCGCTTGAGGGGTCGGTGGGATAGATGAAAGAGCTCACCAAGAATATGGCAATGGCGACAGCGGTCTTTTTCCTGATCATGCTGGTGTGGCGCCAAGATCCGATCAGTGCCGGGTTCAGCGCGGTGATTTTCGCGATGGCCTACGCGGCTATCCGGGTCGCGATGTTGATTTTCCGAGGCGATAAATAGGCCGCCTCAAGGCAAAGTAAAAGATGAACGATATGCGCCAAGGCGCTGACAAGGAATGAGAATATGCTGAGCATCAAGAATCTGAACGTGAAACTGGAAGAAGAGGACAAGCAAATCCTCAAAGGCGTCAACCTGGAGGTTGAAGCCGGCAAGGTGCATGCGATCATGGGTCCCAATGGCTCTGGCAAATCCACGCTTTCCTATGTGCTGTCGGGCAAGGATGGCTATGAGGTCATGGAAGGGTCCGCCACGCTCGAAGGTGAGGACCTGCTGGAGATGGAGCCGGAAGAGCGCGCAGCGGCTGGCTTGTTCCTGGCCTTTCAATATCCTGTCGAGATCCCCGGCGTGGGGAACATGACCTTTTTGCGCACCGCGGTGAACGCACAGCGCAAGGCGCGCGGAGAAGAAGAAATGTCGGCGGCAGAGTTCCTCAAGGTGGTTCGCGCCAAGGCGAAGGACCTCAAGATTGATGCGGATATGCTCAAGCGGCCGGTGAATATGGGCTTTTCCGGCGGTGAGAAAAAGCGCAATGAGATCCTGCAGATGGCCATGCTTGAGCCCAAGATGTGCATCTTGGACGAAACCGATTCCGGTCTGGATGTGGATGCGATGAAACTGGTGGCCGAAGGGGTGAACGCCCTGCGTTCCGAGGGGCGTGGTTTTCTGGTGATCACCCACTACCAGCGTTTGCTGGACCATATCAAACCCGATGTCGTTCACATTATGGCAGATGGCCGTATCGTGAAAACCGGCGGCCCAGAGTTGGCGCTGGAAGTAGAGAACAACGGTTATGCCGACATTCTGGCAGAGGTAATGTAATGGCCGCACCAGCCCCCAAGGAAAACCCGACCGAGGCGATGCTTGCGTCGCGCAAGATACCTGCTGCCAAGGGCTGGTCCACTGCCGCGCGCGAGGATGCCGTTGCGCGTCTGCGCCGCATGGGCCTGCCTGACCGCCGGGATGAATACTGGAAATTCACACGCCCCGACAGCCTGATCCAACCGGATGCGCCCAGGGCGGCTGTGCTGGCCAATGATGAACCGCCGCTCTTTGATCAGGTGGACCGTCTGAAAATCGTCTTTGTCGACGGTGTCTTTGACGCGCAGGCCTCTGATGACCTAAGCCTTGAGGGCCTGAGCATTGAACGGCTGGCCGTATCCGACAGCGATCTGCATTGGGCGCGCGATATCTATGGCGTGCTGGAAACCCGTGGCCAGACCCCGGTGGACCGCCCCTTGGCCGCGCTGAATACCGCCTGCGCAACCGATGGTGTCCTGATCCATGTGACCGGCACACCAAGCAAGCCTGTCAGCCTGATTTATCGCCATATGTCAGAGACTTCTGATGCGATCCTGCACCATTGCATCAAGCTGGATGCAGGGGCTGAGCTGACCGTATTGGAGAACGGCCCCGCAGCCGCGCGGTTCAACAAGGTGATGGAAGTCGATGTGGCCGATGGCGCGTCTTTCCACCATATCCGGGCACAGGGCCGCGACCATGAGCGGCGCGCGGCGACGCATCTGTTTGCGCGCCTGGGCTCTGCCTCGCATTTCAAATCCTTCACCATGACCGTGAACGGCGTGCTGACCCGCAATGAGGCGGTGATTGAGCTGACCGGCGACGATGCCAGCGCTCATATCGCTGGGGCCTGTGTGGGTGACGGTGAATTTCACCATGACGACACCGTCTTTATCACCCATGACGCGGTGAATTGCGAAAGCCGTCAGGTGTTCAAGAAGGTTCTGCGCAACGGTGCCACTGGCGTTTTCCAGGGCAAGATCCTGGTCAAGGCCGGGGCCCAGAAGACCGACGGTTACCAGATCAGCCAATCCCTGCTGCTGGACGGTGACAGCCAGTTCCTGGCCAAGCCAGAGCTTGAGATCTATGCCGATGACGTTGCCTGTTCCCACGGTTCAACCTCTGGGGCGATAGATGAAGAGGCGCTGTTCTATCTGCGCGCACGCGGCGTGCCAAAGGGCGAGGCCACGGATATGTTGACCCTGTCTTTCCTCGCCGAAGCGGTGGAGGAGATCGCCTCTGACACGCTAAAAGAAGAAATCAACGCCCGGCTTGAATCCTGGCTGAACCGCCGCCGCAGCTGATGGCCGCCACACGCGATATCGTGGCCACCTACCGGGGGCCGGGCAAGGTTGTGCGCCGGATCCTGGGGCAGGGCCCGCGCGAAGATCGTGCACTGATCTATCTGATGGTCGGCTGCCTTATGGTCTTTGTGGCCCAGACCCCGCGCCTGGCACGACAGGCCTTTGAAACGGGCGAGGACCTGAGAATGCTGATGGGCGCATCGCTTATGGCGTGGCTCTTTATTGCGCCGTTGCTGTTTTATGTACTGGCGGGGTTGATTGGCGTCATCGCACGTCTGCTGCGTCAAAATATAAGCAGCTATGGCGCGCGTCTGGCCTTGTTCTGGGCGCTGCTGGCGTCTTGCCCGATCATGTTGCTTTGGGGGCTGACCGCCGGTTTCATCGGCCCGGGCATTGAGATGTCCTTGGTGGGGGGGCTGTGGTGCGCGGCCTTCATTTGGTTTTGGGTCGCCGGAATGATTGCCGCAGGCAAAGAGGGTTCAGATGGATAAGTCA
>Ga0213868_10002019_pt1 | contig 19529 bp, 14 predicted proteins | sample PICome_9_FD_160087 | JGI IMG/M metagenome (GOLD analysis project Ga0213868, IMG submission 160087) | Coastal seawater microbial communities near Pivers Island, North Carolina, United States - PICO127 | ecosystem: Environmental > Aquatic > Marine > Coastal | place: USA: North Carolina...
GAATCATTCTCATTATGTACTTCGAAGTATGTACATTAGTATGTAGTATTACATAAGACTTTGTATCTACAAAAAAAACTAATCGAAAAAAGAGAGAGAGAGAGATCTGAGAGAAATGATATAGAAGATTGGTACACAGTACTCAGTACTCAGTACACAGTACACAGTACACAGTACACAGTACGTAGCATCAGAGTAATTTAGCTATTGGACATTTTAACCGGGACTATCTTAGCCACGTTTTAATGTATTTTGCATATCCTGATTCCTGATTCCTGATTCATGTTTGAATAATGAATATTGAATAACTACTTAACAGAACTCAAGTCCATTTTCATTTCATGTTGGTTCACCATGGGGAACACAGCACTAAGTAGTACACCCAATCAGCAGTATCAGACATTACGCGCACTCACATTAGTCGAGGCTGAAAAACAGTCCAATGATAAACTCGTCTACCCGCGTATTTCTCGCGATTTACCGCACCACATTCTAGAACGCAAACTTATGCCATCATCGGGCCGTTTCTCATCTTCTTACAGAATAAGACATCAGGAAACAGGGTCTGTCATGGTGTTAAAAGTGTTCTTAGCTCGTGATGCCGCGCTTCATCAAAAAGACCTTGTTCAGTATCAACAGGAATTGAGACGATTGAATTCCTACGAGTTTCAACAACAGGGTCACCTCGCGCCATTTCAAGCGTGGACTATGGGTGGATTCTACGTGCAAAACGTACTGTTTTGTCCTATTTATCTTGTGAGGCCTCATTTGTATTCTACCATGGCAAATAGAATCGTTACTCGGCCCTTTCTGGCAAAGGAGGAAAAATTCTTCATTGCTCATCAGATTCTAAAAACAATAGAATTCTTACATTCCAAAGGTATATGTCATGGTCATCTTTCCTCTGAAAATATAGGTCTAACTAGCTGGAATTGGGTTGTCTTACTTGATATCATGCCACAACATATTGATTCTGACGTTATGGATAAGACTACGAACTCTGCGGATACAAAGGCTCGATTGATGAGGCCTGTAGAATTGGCAGAAGATGACCCCAGTGATTGGGTGTACTTCTTCCAAGAGCACTCCTCTGTTGGAACGAATACTGCAACAGCTACTAGTGTGAACTCTTCTGACCAAAGGTCCGGGAATACCAGTGGAGGTGAGAAAAAGTGTTACGTTGCACCAGAGCGATTCGTACGAAAAACGGTTACCACCCGCCACAAGGATACCACTGATGGTACAAGTGACACTGGCGACCTCAGCGCCGAAACGAAATCTTTAGTTTTAAATCCGGCCATGGATATTTTTTCACTGGGATGTGTGTTGATGGAACTGTTTTTGAATGGAGAGATCGCCATGGACTTAGGTGACTTGATGGAATACAGACGTAAGGATGGAAATCTTGACGAACATTCAACATTGCTCCAGAGACTGAAAAAAATTGAAAATTCAAGTGTGAGAGCGGCATGTAAGCATATGCTGCATTTAGATCCAAGTAGAAGATTGTCTGCTGGAGAATATTTGAAACGGCTGTTGGAAGATGACACAAAGACTAGTAGCGATGAAAAACACACCAAAACTGCGCCTATTCCCGCATGTCACGAGAGCATCTTCTTCCCACTGTTCAAGAAAATAAAGTCTGAGGTGCTATCACCAGATGCAAGAATTGCATTAGCAGCAATTTATTACAATCAAATCATAAAAGAAACAGTTGGGATCGTTGATACCGAGAATGCTGATTTCTTTGCTGATATTGTCGGTCCAACCATGATGAGTTTCTTTAAAAAAGACAAGGAACAAAACAGTCAAGAGCCCTCATATCAAGATAATCAAGAGGCAGAAAAGACAAATCCTCTAAAACATACAGATCCGAAGGCACCTGACTCACTACTAGTAGAAACCGAAAGACTTCTTCGTGAAATTGAACAAAATTTTGCAAACAAGTCAAGTACACATAGCAAAGAACAAGAATTACACCTTGAAAATGAAAAGACAGGTTACATCTTTACTCATGGAGCATTTTCAAACAATATTACTACTGTGAAGCCCTCTGCGGCCGCACTTGTTATATTTGTTCAATACATTCTAGTCACCATAAGGCACACGCAAAGACCGTCATCAAAAATTGTTGGTTTACAACTACTACTCAACTGTGCAAAATACTCTACTGACGAAGTTCGGCTACAGAGAATCGTCCCAAGTGTTGTCTCATTACTTCAAGATTCTAATGCATGCGTTAGAGCATTGTCGATATCTATCCTCTCGAGAGTGATGGCAATGGTAGATCAGTTTCCTCCATCGGATGCTCAAATATTCCCACAGTACATTTTAAAGAGGGTATCACATCTCGTAACAGATTCAAATCTAATTGTCCGTTTGGCGTTCACCGAGTCAATGGCAGATTTGGCAGAAACTGCTCTTAGATTTCTCGACACGTGTCATGCCATTAAAGTTTATGAAAGTGTAGACGGAGACACTGCATCAGCAAAGGATTTAGCATCAAATGCAATTGAATCTGCAGAGACAGCATTTGATGGCACTGTAGCTGAGCTTTTGAGTGAACCGAGTGACTTTGAGAATGAGGAAGAACGCCTGGATACTTCTTCGTCTTATCAAAAATACTTTTTCAATAGCGGTAGAGAGTCCCGAAAAGTTTACCAAAAGTCGGAATCGAAATCTTCAAACTTGATCCGTAGTAATTATGATCAGGACCTCGCGCTTCTACAAGATATAGTTGCAAAATGGTTGATTAATATTACAACTGATGCGTCTGACTCTTCCACCATCCTAAAACTAGCCGTTCTAGAGAACATATCACGATTATGTCATTTCTTCGGAAGCGAAGGAGTAATGGCTTGTATATTACCTCAGATTCTTGCTTTCTTAAACAACCGTAAAGATTGGTTTTTAAGAGCGACGCTTTGCCGGCACCTCCCAAGCGTATGCGCAGTAGTAGGTCGAGCCGCTACAGAGCAATTCGTTCTCCCTTGTGTCGAAACGGCCCTCATTGACGATGAAGACTTAGTGGTTGCAAATGCCTTAAATTGTCTGGCTTCGCTGGTGGATATTGGTCTGCTATCTCAAATTGTTCTTTTAGGTATCGAGGCATCATCATCGTCTGATAATAACAGTTTTGGAATGCTCCAGAAGTATTTGGTGCTCTTACTGCATCCATCCAAAGACATTCAAAACGCCGCATGTGTCTTATTTTCTGTTTGCTGTCGAAGCGTTGGATTCCCTGACGATCAAGTCTTCATTCATCCTTTGATCAGACCATTGTTACGAAATAATATGGAACGTTCATCTTTCTATCGCGCCGATGAATTAATATCGAATTTAATCCCCAGTTTACCGCATGATGTGTTTGAATCATCAAGCCTCGATATTTCCGCTTCAATTGATACATATTTGGAAGAAAATAGTTTGAATAGTGAGGTACAATCTTTCATATTGGACAAAGTATCAAAATATGCCATCACTAGAAGGAAGAAAAAAACGTCATCAAAATCGAAATCGAAACCTACGATTCGAAAATTCAGACATGCTATCAAGGCGGAACAGAAAGAGATGTTTACTTTTTTCGTACCCAACCAAAAATTTGTGGAGTTATATTCTTCACCGCTACCTGTTTGGTATGAAGAGTTGCGAGAAATGACCTCGTCTTCATCTTTGTCAGGGTCGGCTATTGCAACTTTACGAACGATGTCGTTGCTATCAAAAGTTTATGGTTTGACTATTATACAGCCTGTGCATTCAACTCAACCTCACCATATGTGGAAAGGGGATGTAGTTACGCTTGATCTCGGTTTTGATTCGTTTCATGAAGATGATAAGAGTTCTGTAAACACAGAAATGCAAAGTCTAGTAACTAGTGACGAAGCACAAGTATTTGTAGGCGCCGCAAAAGGTGAATGGGGGGCTCTTTCGATGGTGGATCAGGCTTCTTCTAGCATGAATCAATTAGTGTCCACGCTCGATAGTATAGATACACCTACAGTTCCACCTTCTTTAGGACCATTACAAGATGTCGACGGTCGGTTATATTCTTCGCATGTTCCCGTGTTACCTCAAGTTAAGTCTTCGAATGACTCGAATAGACGCATCTTTGAATGGAAACCAAAAGTTGATGTGTTGACTTGTACGTCTACGCCCGGAGAACATAGTGGGCCGGTAACTAGACTTGGTATATCTCAGGATCAATCTTTCTTTGTTTCGGCCAGCCATGATGGGACTTGCAAAGTTTTTGAAACGCGTCAAATGCAAGAAAACTCCGGTGAAATGAAGAGCTGTTGCACATATGATGGAAATTCAGAAAAGACCCACATTTTTTCACGAGTGAATGATCTAACTATGATTGAGAATAGTCATTCCATTGCAAGCGCGCATAGTAATGGGTCTGTTCATGTATGGCGCGTCGATATGGTTGGAAAAGAGCCAACAGGTACAACGGGCACTCAAGGAGTTTTTACTAGAGCCTCGCGAGTATCAGGTCAGACTGATATTCGAACTTTGAATACTATGGAAGGGGAAATTGTATCTATCTCTCATTTTAACACGAACTCAGCTTCCATCGTAACATTTTCCTCACAGATGGGAAAGATTCATTCTTGGGATCTTCGATGTTCGAGAGAACCTTTTGTAAGTTGCTCTTCATTGATTGTTTGTTTGTTTCGTTGTTGATGACAATGTGCCAGTGTCCACGTTGTGTTCGTTCCAATCGCCTTCTGACATTACAGTCACATAGACACTTTCTATTCAACCAGAAATGGGAACATTGACCAATATGAGTGTTGGTAATGATCGCAATTGGATGATAGCTGGGACAAACACAGGTTTTGTGACACTTTGGGATCTTCGTTTTCATAAAGTTGTCAGAGCGTGGCAACATAACAGTTGTTCTCCAGTGTACAAGATGAGCACTTCGTTTGCAGCATTGGGACGCGATCACGAACCACAACCACATGTAATTATGAGTTGCGGAAAACATGAGACTGCAATATTCAATGTGACAACAGGTGAATGCAATCATTGTTTTCGAGTATTAGATCCATCCGTCTGTTATGTGGACCGAGGAATGCTTCCAGAGGATTACATATCGTTGCCTCGTTTGAATGAAGTTAAATTACATACTAATTCGTATCGAAGAGTCATTGGTATCAATGATACAGTTCAAACGGTGCTAACAAGAAGAAATATGAATTCATTATTGGAACCACATATGAATTCATTCACTGGTCGTATTGGCTCTTCTGGTCAGAATTATCTCATCACTGCTGGATCCGATGCAAGCATCCGCTATTGGGATTTTTCTTCTGCTTCGAAATGCTTCACAGTCAGTGGTTTCAACACGTCTCAACCTCGTCCAGTCTATGAATGCATCGATGCAAACGATCAACGTAACAGTTTGATGTTATGCAGACAACTTCCTGTCGTAACACCAAAAGCCGGAAGTCATATAAATTCCAAATATGCCAACTATGGCACTGTTCGTCCAGAAAACAGACACCTTGACAGCATTTTAGACATTAAGAAGCTGGAATATCCAATCAAAGGTATACTTAGTTGTTCCAGAGATGGGATGATCAAATTTTGGAGATAATCTTTTTAAAAATTCGATCAATATATCAATGTATATATTTTTTAAATAAAATATAAATGCACTTTGATTCATTCATTCATTCATTCAGAAAATTGCAACCGATAGCTTCCCTTATTCGGTTGGGGTACCGAAATGCCGTTAAAAAAATTCAAAACCATGTTCCAAAACGTGAATCAATCAACAAAACGACAGAACAAATTTCCTCGTATTGAAAATAGACGAAAGGCTCACCAATTTCCCATCGACACTTTGATTGTATCATCATCCTTGATTCATGATCGAAGTTTTGGTAAAGTTTTAAAAAATGTCGACTGAAAAAGATTTAGATAGAAAGGAGAACCTTGGGAACGACTCTGGTTCAGCGTTGAAATCTCGTTTCAAATTTCGATTCCGCAAAGAAACTGTTTCTTCACCAATCCATCAAGAGGACTCTAAAAAGTTGCAGAATAAAAAAGGTCTTAAGAGGTTTATGAATCGTTGCAGTGGTAGTGGTAGTGGTGGTAATAATGATCCTCATAAAAGTCATAATACTACTGATATTCTCAGGCAGGATTCCCGAGAGGCGTTGGTGGATATTCCATTTCCAAACGACCCGATCATGGAAACAAACATGACCAATCGTACCGTTACAATCACTGATCAACATCAAGAGGAAAAGGATTCGCAAAAAAAGAGAAAAGTGGACGATAATCTTCATTATGAAAGTCCTCCTCATGACTCATCGGTCAAGTGTCAAACTTCAACATCTGCTCCATTTTCACCAGATGCCATGGAAGCTGATGCATTTCAAAGTTTATATTACAATAAGGATAATGATAGTGATGAAGAGACTCATGATACAAAACTTCATTACTGTTTTCAAAATGAAATTAACAAGGATGATACTATACATGAAAAAGTTGACGACGACGACGAGGATGATATATCTTGTGCATCCACGGTCATCATGGAAGATAGACCACCCAGATGTATCCGACCGCCTCCAAGTGCATCGAAAGAAGAACAAGCCAAATTCTATTGGGAATGGTGTTATGGCGCTAACTCTCCTTTTCCAAACAATCACATTCAAAACAAAGAAAAACAACCTTTGAAATCATGTCTTTCTGCCAAGAAGACACAGTGGACGGAAATTGCCAAATCCGCGACAAAGCGAATGGAAATGCGTCAAGAAGTCAATCATATGACACCTGATGAAAGCGTTACATATGCTCATAGGAATCCATCTCCTTCTAATCATCTTGACAATTCTTTCAACAACATTCAATGGTCCAATTCCATGATGAATATACATACTACACCTAAAATGACGACACCTCCCAACACATGTTTAACATCCTCCAAGAAAAAAGTACAATTTGGTTCTGCATCAGCAGCAGAATTTAAATCATCTAGACCGACTGTGGAGTTAACACCCCTTACAAAAGATCAAGCTATGAAAGAATTTCCATTAGACAAAGAAATCGTGGAAGAAGAAGAGGAAGAACATCAAGAAACGGCCATGAATGGTGCCATCTTGGCAGCTTGGGATGATGTGTTTGATGATTATGCTAATGATGAATTTGATGATGGTGAATCCATCATGCTTATGGATGATGATGATGATGATGATGATAACGATGTTGATCATGAAAATAATATAGTGCCGAATCGGCCTTTGGTGACTCATTCGGGGTCAAGGCGCAAGAGTTCGAAAGGAAGACGCTCTAGTTCCTTCTTTCAGAGAGCAAATGGCGGCAGTCTATTGGCAGATCAAATTGGAAATGGTGCATCGTCAAAAGAAAATGATTATAAAATGGGCGATGAAGGCATCAATCCAAATCATTCATCACCTTCGAAACGAGACTCACTGCTATTTTCCTCACCTAGTGAGCTGGGTGACTCGTGGCGTTTAAGCACAAGTGATAGCGAGGGTAGTCGCATCACTCCAATCACTGATGTCACTTCATCTTCTTCAGTTTTAAGATCATTGCACAGCTCTGGAGGAGCGCATATGGGCCATAACATGGACGAATTGTGTCGTAAGGATCTCCAACCAAATCAGCTAGATCTCAAACTTCAACAAGCAGAAGCATTTGAAATGATGGATTGCACTAAAAGTAATGATGATGAACTCCTTTGCTTGAAATCAAGTGGTTGTCTTGAATGCAGCGATCTTCATGGTATTTTGAAAAACACTATAATTGATGTGATACATGAGCACGAGTTGACTATTTCCATTTTCGCGTCTGACATTGGAATGAATGCAGATGAGCAACGAATATCGTTGCTTGGAATGAAGCGTGATGTGGACGAGGCAACTCAATCTCAAACTTCTTGGTGCCCTTCCCAAGACTATACTGCTGACCTTCTTGGTAATGCTATTGACATTTTGGAGGATCAGAACCTCATTGATAATCATGATGCGCGTGATTTTACATCAAAGCTCAAGTTGTTACAAAATCATCCTCGAGAATATAGAGATCAATTGTACGAAATTTGTGCTCGATCTGCCATGACAAAATGGTTGTCTTGTGAAGAAGAAGCTTTGCGATTGTCTTTGGCGTGGTTGGCAGAATCATTGAATCAGCTGTATACTACCGATGAATTAGAACTGACTAGTCTACTGAATCGTATGGAATCGCTAAGCTTTTCAGGTAGTACTTGTGTCACAAAGAAAAATATCAAATCACAAATCGACACAGAACTTGAGATCGTCGAGCAACTACATGCATGTTTAATTGCCGAGGAACGCATGTTAGAAAAGGCTCGTCTGGAAGCAGAATATTTAGAATCGCGGTGTGAATTTGAGTATAACCGTTTGTATGTAGATGACTCCAATTGCAAAGTGCTACAAAATATACTCCCATATACCTGTCGTTTCGAAGATGATCTGACAATTGTGTACCCTCATTTGGACAATGAATTCAGTAGCACAATTGTCAAATGGAAGCCGCACAATATAAAAAAGGGAGAATGGATAGAATCGAAAGAAGATATGTCCTCCCTCGAGTTCCAGTCGGTACCAAGTATTACACTAGAAAAAGGCGAAAAATCTAATGTGAGAATTCCATGGCCCGAGGGAAGTTTGGCTCTTGAACTTTATTCCAAGATTCTCCGTTCAGATGCGCTAAAGGCATTCATCCTAAATCAGTTCAAAGAGGAAGACGAAATGGCTGTCTTGACAACGTCTGATATTTATAGTGCCATTGATTGTCTAGCTCTAGATATTCTAAGACTTGAAAGCAATGAGGACACTTGCGTCGAAATTATAGGAAACTCTTCGAATGCTTTTGACATTTTGTTGAGCCTGAAACTTGACGAGAGTAGCTTGATTGGTTTAAGATTTTCATATGTTCTAACAGAAGGAAGGACACTGCTGAATCTTTTACCTTCCAATATTATTGTCACTTCCAATCAATCAAACGGATCATATGAACATGTATCGACTAGTATTTCAACATACGTATTAGCGGCTTCCAGGAATACATTTTTGCTAAGCTCTATTTGCAGTCATGTTCGAAATGAGTCACTACGATGACTGCATTGTATAATATAATGCATAAATCTACTTTTGAAGATGGTTCTTTTGATTTGTTTTTCATAGAATAAATATGTGTTCTCGTTTTTTTGTTGTTGTTATCTACGTTTTTGTCATTGTTTTTCCTTTTCTTCTCCACCTTTCTAAAAAAAAACTTCCGAGATTCACTATGCACTATCACTATGCACTCTCAGCCAAGAAAATCCTCCAAGAATTCTCTTGTTAAGCGCATCGCCAATCGTCATACACACACCAATTTCAATCACCGTCGTCGTATTTTCCGCTGAGTGAACTTAGTCCACAATGCCAGAGATGTGGTTGGAGCATCAAATACACCACAATGACGAAGACGACGAAGATAAGCATTTCTTATTTCATTTATTCGACCAGGGGAAAGAGGAAGAGTATGAAACGATGAATTTTGAATTTCCAAATGTTCATAAAATAACAATTCAAAGTCAAACACAATGCGAAACATCTACTGGTCTTGCCTTATGGCTTGGTTCTGAAATGTTATGTGACTACTTATCGAAACATTCTGAGCTTGTGAAAGGGAAACACGTGTTGGAGTTAGGTAAGTGAGGTACCAGGCACCATGGTTCAGATACAAAACGTTGTTGGGAATTGTTTGGAATGATGCATTGTCTTATATTATTTATATACACATCACATCGTCCATGCTAGGTTCTGGAGTCGGATTATGTGGTATCATGTGTCATCACTTAGGTGCGTCAAAGGTATTATTGACCGATGGCGATTCAAGTGTCTTGAAAGTTTTACAACGTAACATTCAAACAAATACAATCCCTTACGATGCTACAAATGCTTCCACCATTCAATGCCAACAATTGGTATGGGGTAAGAACTTGAACGAATTCGATAATGAAAAGTTCAATGTCATTCTTGCAGCCGATTGCCTTTACATGAAAACAAGTGTGAATCCTTTATTTGAAACTGTCAATCAACTATTATCCAACGATGGTGTGCTCATTTACATAATGGTATGCGCATCTCAAGCACCAGTGGAATATGTAAATGAGGTAGCTTCATCGTTTTCTTTGGAGTGGGAACTGGATGGGGATTCTGTGTACTTATTTCGACGAGCGAAAAATGCATAGATATTACTTTTTTTCTAAAAAATTTCAACGTAACTCTATTGGAAAAGGCTACTACTACTAATACTACAACTTAGTAGATACTACTGTACTTTTTTATTATATGTTTATGTTCTTTCTTACAAAAGATAATCAACTAACTTTATTTTGACTGAGTATGTGTCTGTGTGATTGTTGGTGTGTATCCAGATATCATTGGAACCTGTGTGTGGATTGTGTGTGCGTGAAAGTTGAATCAATCTTGTTCGTATGCCTTACATTGTTTTTTTTTGTTTTGCTTTTTTTTTGTTTTTTTTGTTTTCGATACACATCTTCTCAGGTGTGTTTTCCCCTCTTGTGGTTCATTTCCTTACACACACAAACATTTAAGACCAAGTAATACCCGCATCACCAGCAAAGCCTCCACCACCCATCATACGATCGTCAACAATATACGGTTCAACAGCGGCTGTGAGTGGGAACTCAATGGTAGCAGTATTGACAATGCGAACCACATTTCCACTTCCAGGAGTATCAATAATGACATAGAAAGGCCTCTCGTATCCATCTTCGGAGTAAATCTCCATGACTTGCTTGTTATTGTTAGGTCCTTGAAGAAGTTCTACACGAGCATTAAGAGGACGACCATCCGACTTGAGCATGACTTGTACGGATTGGACAGAGGGAGGGAAGGGAGTGGTGTAGACAGCTCCTCCCTGAACGGTACGGTAATCGGCATCTCCAAGTTGAATGGCACCGGGTGAGTTTTCCTTACCTGGTCCAGACATGTCTACTTCAAGTCCAGCAGTCAGGGGAAATTCCATCTGCCCAGTGTTGCGGATGGCAACTGCATTGGAAGATCCTGGTGATTCAATGGTGGCGCGGAAGGGACGAAGAGATCCGTCCTCAAGGTAGACCGACATTTTCTGTGGAGAGTTATCAGGTCCCTGCCATAGTTCAACGTTGGCATTTAATGGACGGCCTTCGGTCTTGAGAAAGACAGTAACTCGATCAACAGTTTCCGCGAAGGAGCAGGTACGGAGGGATCCTCCCTGAACGGTAACAGGTGAGATTTCAGAAAGAACTTCACGAGTGGGACGTCTCGAGGAGAAATCTCCGCGGTTGCTGCGGCCTCGGCTGCCAATGGGTGCTCCTAGGGGTGCGCCACGAGAACTGGAGGGGACAGGGAAGTTCTGGCCTGATGTTGCGGGGTTCATGGGAGAGTCTACCTTCCACCTGCTGCTGTTGTTCTCCATTTGTTGAGGAGGGGCGCCTGGGAATCCCTGAGGTCTGCCTTCGACAGTGGCCGACAGTGCGGAGGAAGAGGCATAACTTAAGGAAGAAGACGCAGAGGGTGCAAATGCGGTACTTCCTGCAATGAGGGAAGCTAGAATACTGATAGTTAACTTCATTCTGTAACTATTAAGATGTGTTGATGTGTGATGTGCGTGTCGAAAACCTTTTTTTAAAAGAATATAAGAAGCGTTGTACGTCACTACCAAATGTGTGCGTGATGCAGTTCTGAGGTAAAACTCAAAAGTCTGTTTTTCTGAAATGAAATCCAAGAAAGAAAGAGCTCAAGAAACGCCCTTCAAAACCACACGTAATAAATCTTCAGATTTCCTTTTTCTCTCGGATCCGCAACCATGTGGAGATGATCGCTAAAAAGGCCGCCGTGGCACAGACACCACGTACTTACTTTCTTATAATTTGGTACGACAGGGATAAGAGGCTGCAGCTAAATGGATAAGAATAATGAGGGTTCAATAGGCGTGACATCTGACATCCACAAAAATCTACAGAGCTCACTCCTAACTCCTACTTAAGTAAGATCATAGTATCATAGATCATACCACATCCCACATACGAACACATCACACATCACACATCCTACGTTCTTATACATTGTTTGTACATTTCAATCCGAATCTATTCATTCTATTCCAATCTACATGTGCCACAAAGATATTCATAGGATTATATGGTTACTTTGTACTTTAGTATCATGGTCCCATGGTTTCTCATGTATAGGTTCTGCACTACTACAAGAAAGGAACCAGATCACACACACCTCATTGCACATGAAGGATGCATTGCATTCCTCCTTTGATGACATTGTTCAAAATAGATATGCATGTACGAGATATCAACGAAATGATAATTCTACATCCAATCCTGAGTCCCCCACTGCATCGAAATCATCGCCACAAATCGTACAAATGGCAAAAGAATGTCTTAATCTCGCTAGGAGAAGTCCATCTGGATTTAATTCTCAACCTTATCGTCTTTTAATGGTATCTTCAGTAGAATCGAAAGAAAAATTAGCTAAATATTGTTTAGGGAGGAATGCAGATCGGATTCGAGATTCAGACTGTTCGGTAGTCTTTCTAGCGGATAAAGAATGCTGGAGGGATTACAAACGGTTTGCATCCTTTTTAGACGAATCCACTTCCTTTTCAAAGAAAAGTACTAAATGGCCAAGAAGAAAACTACAAGCATTAGTACTATTGTTTTCCTCTGGATGGCCATTTCCTAGAATCCTATCCAACCCTCTGTCGTTCCTTGTCCGATGTGCTGTTTCGGTGGTAAGTGTCCTCTCTCGACGTAACATTCTTGTCCCATCCTTGGCTACCTCTGATACTTGGGCATCTAAGAATACAATGCTTGTGGCCATGACATATATGTTGGCATGTACATCGAAAGGATTGAATACAACACCTATGGAAGGATACAATGTGGGTGGTATTCGAAAGGCATTGAACATTCCTAGACGATATTCTATCCCTTTGATTGTTAGCACAGGATTGGAATATCAACGAAAGGATACAGAAATGGATCTAGATTGGACCGATGATGCTGGAATGGAACATGGTAGTAATCCTAGTTCCATTGGGACCAAGGATGGAGAATTTAGTGGGAGTAGTGATCGTACTACTAGTAGCAGTGGATTGACTACTCCTCGATATCCTGTAGAAGATATCATTTTTGAAAACGAATTCAGACGTATCAATCATGTGTAATCGATCACTAACGATGTTTTAGAAACATCTTTCATTCATTGAGATGAATGTAATCCCATTTGTTTTAGAAAGTAGTGTGTGTCACTCTAGTTAGTACATAAAGACTTCCTGCTTCCTGTATTCCTGTTTCCATTATTGATTCATTCAAATCCATCCGTTTCTACCTCTAGTCCTAATTCATTAATTAATTACTACAAAAAGAAACAAACATCTAATTGAAAAGGTGTCATCATGTCGAATATTGGTGCAATAGCGGATTCTTCTTCAGCGATCGGAGACAAGTTCAACCTCGAAAAGTATCTTCGTCAATACACTGAACAGCCCTCCCTTGTCGATTCACCGGTGCATCTAGAACGTTTGAAATTTCTGATTGAAACCTTTGTGAGTAAGGAAGACGACGATGATGATGATGATGATGATGATGATAGTAAGAAATTCAAGGGGATGGAGGATTCTTCGACGCAAGAACAAGATGCATTGATTCTTTTGTTTCAATCTTTAGAGCAAAAATTGTGTCAAGTTGGAAATATGAAAATGTATTGGGAATTATTTCAAACTCATCCTTATCATCAGGATGATCAACGACGACAACTTTATTATAAGAATAAACCGTTGCCACAATCCTTGGGCATTCATTTCAATCAAGAATTGTACGATCATACACTGATTTCTCAAGCCAACAAAGCAACGACGCTCAAGGCAAATCTATCCACCGCACAACATCTCATATCCAAAGAATCGATACGTAATGCACATTTGCATCTTGCACAATTCTATACTCGCACTGGATCGTATGATGAAGCCATCAGTCACTTGAAACGAGTGAAGGAATACTCCAATACAGGAACACAGCTCATGGAAGTCACTCTACTCATTGCAGAATTAGGACTTGCCATGGGCAAATATACACTCGTTCAAAGTCTATATGATACCAATGCACATCATCATCTCATGTCAATGAATGCATCCAACTCAAATGAACGAAATGAAATGATATTTCGATGCAAATTGAATATAGCACGTGGTATTGCATACATGGCACAAGGATCTTACAAGGAGGCATATACATCCTTTCTATCCTCGTCCCCTTCCGATCATCATTTTACCGATGATGTTTCCTTCCTTGTCCATACCAAAGACATTGCCATGTATACAGGTCTCATGGCACTCATGGTTTTAAACAGAAAGGAGATGGAGGAGTGTATGAGTAAGACTGTCTTCAAATCAAGATTTGATTCCATGATTGGATTGAAAGATGCATTGATGTATTATTCTAGAGCTAATTATGGTGCATGTATGAATTCATTGGATACTATGTATTCAAGGTGAGTTTGTTTGTCTGTCTTTTTTACGTGTGTGTATATATGGTATACCATCCAACAAATCTCTCATATATACCAATTCCTTGTTGTTTTTCTTCATCGGTCTACATTCCAAACCCATAGCATGACACATGATTTATTTTTAAAACATCAACTTGATGATTTATGGAAGAAGATAAAGGGCAATTGTTTGGTGCAATACTTTCAACCTTATAGTTCAGTCAGTTTGAATGCTGTCAGAGATTTATTTGTATTTCCAAGTACAGACGAAGTGGAAGACATTGTTAGTGATTTGATTGAAAGTGGTGAGTTGAAATATGTCAAGATAGATGGTGTGAATCAAACATTGGTAGGAGTGAATCCAAACGAATTGGAATGTAGGAAAAAGAGGAATATGATGAGAAAACTTGTAACATTAGGAGATTCTGTGTTGGATGATGTGGAAAATGTTGTAACGAGACTGACATGTATGGAACATGGCATTGTAGTTCCTGCGAAAAGAAGAGGTGGTGGATTGAAAGGTACTATGAGTAATGCTAATACAAGTGGCAATATTAGCAAGCAGGGACGAAGGCGAGATTGGAGTGTTGCCATGAGTCATAAGGATGGTGATGATTATGGAAGCAGTGAGGATGAAGATCTACTATATGCAAACGAATACAATAATGACGTAGGAAGGGGTCGGGGGGGGGTGTCGGATGATAGGGAATTGTATATGGATATGGACCCCGACGACGAACATTATTAAGTAGTAGGTGCACCAAATGAATATCAAATCAAATCTTTGTAATCCTCTGCATGTGTTTTCAATCTAGTATTGTATATATATATGTGTGTGTATGTGTCAGATGTAAATGTATAGATATATGTTTGTGTTTGTGTGTTTGTTCTAAGTAAGTCATATTCCTATTTGTACCATGCATTCCTTGTTCTTTCAGTTATGTGTATCAATATTCTAATTCATTCATTTATTCATTCATTCGTTTCCATCATCTGTAACATTTTCTGGTTCTTTTCCAATGAGTTTGGCAACGACGGGTGTCAATAAAACCGTCGGTGGGAATCGGATAGGAGACGCAGCTTTGTGAGCAGCATATGCAATGGCAAAGGTTCCAACCTTTTCATTCGTATCGCTGACAGCTATTCCAATCTTGGCTAATAATCCAGCAACATCAACACCAGCGTCAACAAGTGCATAACAGATGGCGAAAGAAACAATAGCCAAAGGGATAGATGTAGCAAGGTAGGCTACACCGTATTTTTTCAAGAGTTCCTTTGCGGATTTTCCTCCGTCATTTTGTTGCATGGATTTGAATAATCCTGCTTCTAGACCATATTGTTCTGCAGTTTGATCTAAGTTCACTTGTTCGTTTTTAGTTTTTGGTTCTTGGATGGCATAAAGTGATGAAACTGGCTTTGACGTAGTAACAGGAGGGGTCCTGATGTGATTAGAGACATTAGTATTCCACCCATGAATGGAAACTACCAGCATGGACAATAAAAGACCTGAGATGAATTTCATTTCAATGAATTGGATGCTTGGTGAAAGGGGGTGAATGTATGAAACCTCTTTGTATGTAAAGTTAAGAAATAGTGTAAAGTAGATGGTAGGTATTTCTCTTCGTCGTGTCAAACAAATTTTCGTTGAAACTACGTCAGAAAGTTGAACTTCATCTTCTGTATTTTGGAATAACTAGTTTGATAGAGAGACATAACTCACTATCGAGTATCGAATCAATCATCATTCTTTCTGATGATGAATTATAAATATGAAGGGCATTAATGATAGCATAAAGATGACATCCAAAGGAGCCAATGGAGTTTCTATCTTACATCGTTCTCAATCGTCTTGTCATTCCACATTCTACTGGAGGATATCGTTTCGTTTTTGCATCATCAATCAATACGATCAAGAACATCAATACCACTCAAAGAAGAGTCATCATGACTTATTTAATTTATCCAATAACATAGTCAAATATCTATCATTTGTCTCATATCGAACCTTGGCTTCTTCGTATCTCTGCTTCGCTATCGAATGCAACTCCAATAATTCGGGTAATTTCGTATCATTGATCATCATCTTTTCTTGATCTTCTTTGTCCATTGCTTGAAGAAGCTCCTTGGCCGACTTTAGACGAAATAGAGAATCATCGTATTCAGATTTCGCATTTGTTACGTCTTGAAGAGATTGTTCCGTTGCTTCTTGTAACTTTGCCACTTTGGATTCCATTCTTTTCTTTTTATAAAGCCTTGACTCGAAATATATATATATATTATTTATGAAATATATATATAGTGATGCGAATAATATATATGATCTGTTTCAAAACTGTTTTGATAACGTGAAAGATGGAATGAATCAATCCATTGACATACCACAACTGTGCACTGTGCGATCAGCGATCAGCGATTAGCAGTGAAAAGTGGGGATGGCACTTTTATCCGTGATCGGCTTCGGGGGATCACGGTGGAAACGCATTGGTCTTCTCTCTTGACTCTTGATGAACCACGAATCCACATATCTAAATTACATAATAAATGTCTACATGGACATTCTACAGTGGTTTTCTATTATTGTCTTAAGATTTAAAGTCCAATATCTTCATGTTCTTCATCCATGTCTCTGGCTTTGGTTCTTCGGATTCTTCTAGGACCTTCTTCTGTAGTTTTCGATGGGGGTGGCTTGTCACGGATGGTGGATGTTGTTGCAGTCGATTCCACATTCGTCGTAGCATCAGTAGAAGTCAAATCTACATCAGAACTAGTAGTACTAGTACTAGCATCTGTCATGATGGTCCTATGCAACCGTGATGATACTTCTTTCCATCGTTTCCTTGCCATACTACCACTACTACTAGTAGTACTCGTGTTGACACCTACTGCTGTCCCAACATCATGGGTTTCATTCGAACAATCACAGTTCTTGAGATCATCAATAGCATCATGCAAATCTTGATACACATCTTCCAACAACCGTTCCAATGACTCAGAGTATTCTTTCCACATGTCACTCCTCTTTTTCCAATCATGTATAGTTGGACATTTCGGGATTAAGGGATGAGTAAATCCATAATTGGCCAAGATAACATCATCACATGCATCCGAATACCAAAATGTAACTTCTTGCCCTTGAACGAAATCACATGTTGCAACAACTTCAAATGCTTTCGTAATTGTATTATATTGTCCTCTTGTACATGGTGGACCAAAATTCATCATATCTGCCAATGGTGCCATGAAGGAATGTTTTGTAATCATTTTTTCTTCTTTGGGAAAAGAAGAGGAAGACAATGATGATGTACTTTGAATATATTCTTCCACGTGTTGCATCTTCTTTACTTCTTCGTCTGCTTCTTCTTCTTCTTCTCGTTGTTGTTGCTGTTGCAATTGTTGTTGTTGTAAGGATATATATTCTTCTGTTGGCAATGATGCAGGCATTTGATGTATGGAATCCGTACTGGTATCAGTAGTAGTACTACTACTACCACTGCTACTATCACCATCACTGCTACGATTGTAATCCATGTCAAAAGATGCATCGTTCCAATACATCGATCCATGTGGTTGAAAATCACTCATCATATCATCTAAATCTTGCAAAGGTAAATGCCAATGTCTTGAATGAACAATGGCAAAGGCCCATTCAAATTTTTCATAGGAATACATCCATTCTTCTTGTTCTTGTGGTGATGGTTCTTGTGGTTGTGGTTCTGTTTCATGATTATCACCATGAAACAGACTCGTTCTTTCACGAACCGTCGATTGTACATCCGAATGCGAATGTGGGTCATGATCCTTCTTGGTATTCAATGGTTTACCAAAAATGTGTGCATGTTGTTGAATCAAAGGTATCATAACATTTTGATACATGTCTCGAATATCCTTTTGAATTTGTTTGATAATGTATTGTACTTCATGGGAAGGATGATAAGTTATCGTATTAGAATGAGAGGATGCATTGTAAAAGGGTATGGATGTAAGATTGGTTTGTAACAATATATCCATATAGAACCATTGTGGACTTAATGTATGTAACTGTACATGATACAGAATGGCAACCGTCAATAATGCAGTTTCGTAATAACTCAGAATGATATCATCATCATCATCATCATCGTCGTCGTCGTCCTTCTCTCGTTGCAATACATCCTCTTGTTGTTGTTGTTGATGTTGTTGATGATGATTGATTCGAGTCTTGTCTAAATTCCATCCATGTCGTTGTCTAGCGGCAGGACCCATGAGTTGTGAGAGTACTGGATCATGATCAATGGTGGTTGGTAATGTTAATAATGCATGAAATGGTACAGAAATGACAATTTCTCCTTTGTTTATGTTTCTTATGGCGGCAAGACCTCGAGTGGTGATATTGTAATAGGAATTAGAATCATGATCATCGTTGTTGTTATTATGATAAGGATGATATGGTCGTTGTGGATATTGAAAATCTTGAATGGTCACCAAGGATTGTATTCCTAATGTATAATGACACCATTTCAGAAACTCCTCGTATCGACGTTGTTGTTGTTGTTGTTGTTGTAGATTTGTACTTGTTCCACTATTATTACTATTATTAGTATTATGAATACTAGTATTAGGATTAGTGATTGATGTTCTTGTTCTTGTTTCAGATACATCTTGTAATGGTTCTGGTACTACTCGTCGTGCTGGTTCTTCTTGAGCCAATACAAAACTTGGCCCATGACGAATCGTCCATCTCTCGAGTAATAGAACCATGAAGAACCATAATAATGATCTTCTTCTTGTTCTAGGATGAATGCCATGACTCATGATAGGATGTTGTTGTTTTGACATGAATCAATATATTGCAACTGGAAGTCAGTAGACTTGATGATCTACGTATGATCTCTGGTAACTCGTAACTCGACTTCAGATGATCCCAAGATCAATCCTAGTGAGAGTCCCATAATTTTTGTGTCTTGTAAAGAAATTTTCACAGAGTTAACTGTAAGT
>Ga0213868_10002023_pt1 | contig 19513 bp, 16 predicted proteins | sample PICome_9_FD_160087 | JGI IMG/M metagenome (GOLD analysis project Ga0213868, IMG submission 160087) | Coastal seawater microbial communities near Pivers Island, North Carolina, United States - PICO127 | ecosystem: Environmental > Aquatic > Marine > Coastal | place: USA: North Carolina...
ATGGGTTGTTTATACCATAATATTGACCTTCATATCTTTTTTAGTTGTGTTAATAGTTAAAACGATTGGCAATAAGAGCACTTAATCTCATTAAGATTTTCTTTAAAAAGCTGATTATTTTCAGTTGTTGAATAAGGGATTCTTTAACAAATCAAAAGCTTAATTTGCTCCTAAATAAGTTAATGCGCCAAAATATATCTCTCAAAGTGCATATTTAATATTAATCTTTGCATTTTGTTGAAAATCACAAAAAAAAGCTATATTTGCACCCTCTTAATTGAGAAAACTAAAAAGAATTAATAACCAAGGGTCGGGCACCCTACAAATTAATGTGATATGCCAGTAAAAATTAGATTACAAAGACACGGTAAAAAAGGAAAACCATTTTATTGGATCGTTGCCGCAGATGCAAGATCAAAAAGAGATGGTAAATTTTTAGAAAAATTAGGAATCTACAATCCTAATACTAACCCAGCAACAATTGACTTAGATGTAGATGGAGCCGTTAAGTGGTTAGGAAATGGAGCACAACCTTCAGATACTGCTAAGCGTTTATTGTCTTACAAAGGCGCATTATTAAAGCACCACCTTTTAGGAGGTCTTAGAAAAGGCGCTTTAACTGAAGAACAGGTAGAAGAAAAATTCAACGCATGGGTGGCTGAAAAAGATGCTGCTGTTGCTGCTAAAATATCTGGTCTAACTCAAGAGCAAGAAGCAGAAAAAGCAAAAGCATTGGCTGCTGAAAAAGCAGTAAACGAAAAGCGTGTTGCTGACGCTAAAGCATTAGAGGCTGAAGCTGCGGCTGAGGTTGCTGCCGCTGAAGCTGCAGAAGTTGCCGCTACTGAAGCTGCTGCAGAGGAAGCTGCTGCCGAAGAAGCACCTGCAACGGAAGAAGTAGTTGCTGAAGAAGCGCCTGCTACTGAAGAAGCTGGTGAAGAAACTAAAGAAGCATAATTTAAAACAAGGATGCGTAAGGAAGATTGTTTCTACTTAGGCAGAATTGTTTCAAAATATAGTTTTAAAGGGGAAGTGCTCATTAAGCTAGACGCAGATGAGCCCGAACTATACGAAAATATGGAATCAGTGTTTGTCTCACTTAGAGACAGCCTGGTTCCATTTTTTATTGAAAAATGTTCCCTTCACAAATCTAGCTTACTCAGGGTGCGGTTTGAAGAAGTGGAAGATGAAGCCGCCGCAGATAAAATCATGGGCGCAGAACTCTTTTTGCCCTTAAGCCTTCTTCCAAAACTCTCGGGAAATAAATTTTATTACCACGAAATTATTGGCTTTACCCTCTTAGATAAAATCCATGGTAATATTGGTGAAATCACTGCTGTGAATGACAGTGTTAGCCAAGCTTTATTCATTGCCAAAAAAGGAGACAAAGAATTACTTATTCCCATTACAGACCAGATTATCACTAAGGTAGATCGAGAAAACAACACCATTGAGGTAAACACTCCAGACGGACTTGTAGCTTTATATTTGGGTGATAATTAATGGTGTTGGACTTAAAACCCTAAACCCATTTAAAAATATTGCGTAGCTTTAAGTGATCAATATTGCACTTATGAAAACGCGAATTTCCTTTATATGGCTTTTTCTGTTTTTTTTAACAGGCTGTAAACAAACACCTGTAGAAGTAGCCAACATCTCTAATAATCGAGAAAAAAGCCCCAATATTATACTAATTCTGACAGATGACCAAGGTTATGCAGATCTAGGTGCTTTTGGTGCCAAAGATTTTGAAACACCTCACATAGACCAAATGGCCAAAGAAGGGGCATTACTCACCCAATATTACGCTCCTCAAGCCGTGTGCTCTGCTTCTAGAGCTGGAATTCTTACTGGCTGTTATCCTAATAGAATAGGGATTCACAACGCTTTTATGCCAGAGGCAAAAAAAGGCTTAAACCCAGCAGAACTCACTATAGCAGAAATGCTTAAACCACTGGGTTATGCCACTGCAATTTATGGAAAATGGCACTTGGGAGACGCTCCTGAATTTCTTCCCAATCAACACGGATTTGATGAATATTTTGGTATACCATACTCTAATGATATGTGGCCTTTACACCCTCAACAAGGCACTGTTTTTAACTTTAAAGCGCTGCCATTATTGGAGAATGGAAAGGTTTTAGACACCCTTACAGACCAGTCTCAGCTCACTACCCAAATCACCCAAAAAGCTGTATCATTTATAAATGCTAAAAAAGACCAGCCATTCTTTTTATATGTGGCACATCCACAGCCTCATGTACCCCTTTATGTTTCTGAAAAATTTAAAGGCAAATCCAAAAATGGACTTTATGGAGATGTTATTATGGAATTAGATTGGTCAGTAGGAGAAATATTAAATGCCCTTAAAGTAAACGGGCTAGAAGAAAACACTATGGTTATATTTACTTCAGACAACGGACCTTGGCTCGCATACGGCAATCACGCAGGTAGCGCAAGACCTTTAAGAGAAGGAAAAGGTACCGCTTGGGAGGGGGGGCAAAGAGAACCTTTTGTAGTGAAATACCCTAGAAAAATTCCTGCAGGAACCCTGGTAAACACTCCTGTTATGGGAATAGACATTATGCCTACTGTAGCCGCATTGACAGGTGGGAAATTACCCCATTATCCCATCGATGGAAAAAGTGTCATGCAGGTACTTAGCGGAGAAAGACAAGAAAGCCCTCAAGAAGCCTATTTCTTCTATTACAGGGTCAATGAGCTTTTTGGAGTACGCTATGGGGATTGGAAAATGTATTTCCCCCATCGCTATAGGACTATGGCTGGACAACCACAAGGAGCAGACGGCTTACCTGGACAATACGCCTTTATTGATATACAGGAAATTGAATTGTATCACCTACCAACAGATGAAGCCGAACGCACCAATGTGGCGCAATTTCATCCAGAAGTAGTGAGCAAAATACAATCTTTAGCTGCAGATATGCGACTTCGTTTAGGAGACGCGCTTACTGGCCAAATAGGCAAAGAAACAAGGGCCCCAGGGATGCTCAAATAAGTCCTGATATTAAATTTATTTTACAGTATTTTTGTACTATGTCTGCCCCTTTCATTTTTAAAGAATTTAGTGTGAAACAAGACCAATGTGCCATGAAAATTGGCACTGATGGGGTTTTACTAGGGGCTTGGGCGCCTATTGCTCATGAACCTAATAGTATTTTAGACATTGGAGCGGGAACAGGTGTAGTAGCCCTTATGCTAGCCCAACGAAGCTTTGCAGAAACCATAGATGGGGTAGAACTCATTCCAGAGGCCTATGAGCAATGCGTAGCCAATTTTGAAAATGCCCCATGGGCAGACCGATTGTTTTGCTATCACGCCCACTTGGAAGAACTTTTAGAGGAGGCAGACGATCTGTCTTACGACCTTATGGTGAGCAACCCTCCTTTTTACACTGAAAATAATTTGGACAATGAAGCGAGGGCGGCAGCGAGAGAAAGCAGCACGCTGCCTTTCCCGCTCTTGGTGCAAGCGGCCGCCACATTATTGAGCCCAAAAGGCGTCTTTGCGTTGGTACTCCCTTTTAAAGAGGAGCAGGGTTTTATTTCGCTTGCCGCCAAAGCAGGGCTTTTTCCTCGTGAAATTATGCAAGTGAGAGGGCATGAGAACGCTCCATTTAAGCGATCTTATATGGCTTTTGGATTTGAAAAAACCCGTTGCCTCCACCGTGAGCTCACCATTGAAACCAGCAGACACCAATACACGGAAGACTATACCGAACTGGTTAAAGATTTTTATTTAAAAATGTAACTTTACTTTGTTGTAATGTTATATTTCTTTAGTTAATTTAGAAGCTAGAAAGCATCGGCTTGTTTTGTGAAAAAAAGCCATCCAAAAAATTAGCTATGAAACCAGACTTATTTGAAGCCCCAGACTATTATGCCTTAGATGATTTGCTGAGCCCAGAGCACCTCTTGGTGAGAGATGCTGCTAGAGCATGGGTCAAGAGAGCCGTGAGTCCGATCATTGAAAAGCATGCCCAAGAAGCTACTTTTCCCACGGAAATCATCAAAGGATTGGCAGAAATTGGTGCCTTTGGACCCTATATTCCTGAAAATTACGGGGGTGCAGGTTTGGATCAAATTAGTTACGGCCTGATCATGCAAGAAATTGAAAGGGGCGACTCTGGAGTGCGCTCCACCGCTTCTGTACAATCTTCATTAGTCATGTATCCTATTTTTACTTACGGAAATGAGGCGCAACGCCAAAAATACCTCCCAAAATTAGCCGCTGGAGAAATGATGGGTTGCTTTGGGCTCACGGAACCAGACCATGGGTCTAATCCGAGCGGCATGACCACCAACATCAAAGACATGGGAGACCATTACCTTTTAAACGGAGCAAAAATGTGGATCTCTAACGCACCTTTTGCAGATATTGCCGTGGTGTGGGCAAAAAATGAAGCCGGAAGAATTAAAGGCGTGATTGTAGAACGCGGTATGGAGGGCTTTTCTACACCAGAGACGCACAATAAATGGAGTTTAAGGGCGTCGGCCACCGGCGAGCTTATCTTTAGCGATGTAAAAATTCCTAAAGAAAATATACTCCCTGAAAAAGACGGATTGGGGGCACCACTGGGCTGCCTAGACTCTGCCCGATACGGCATTGCTTGGGGCGCCATTGGAGCAGCCATGGACTGCTACGACACTGCATTGAGGTATGCCAAGGAGCGTATTCAATTTGGGAAACCCATAGCAGCCACCCAATTACAGCAGAAAAAATTAGCAGAAATGCTCACCGAAATTACCAAGGCACAACTCTTGGCTTTCCGTTTGGGACAACTCAAAAACCAAGGAAAAGCCACTACTGCTCAAATTTCTATGGCCAAGAGAAACAATGTAGACATGGCTATTAAAATAGCCAGAGAAGCCCGACAGGTATTGGGCGGCATGGGTATTACTGGAGAGTATTCTATTATGAGGCATATGATGAATTTAGAATCTGTGATTACCTATGAAGGCACCCACGACATTCACTTACTCATCACCGGAGCAGATATTACAGGACACCCTGCATTTTCTTCTTAAACGTCCGCACTTTGTGCTGCACGGCGGTTTTATTCTATTTTTGGGAGTAGCCAAATTTTCTTCATAACTTCTTTAAAGTGACTGCTGAAAATTGAGGCAAACGAATTAATTTTATGTCGTGTTTGCCTTAGTAGATTGTAATAATTTTTACGCTTCCTGCGAGCGGGTTTTTAACCCTGCACTGGAGGGAAAGCCCATAGCCGTATTGTCTAACAATGACGGCTGCTTCATTGCGCGCAGCAATGAAGCCAAGGCCCTTGGCCTTCCTATGGGCGCCCCAGCATTTAAATACGAAGCCTTTTGCAAGGAAAAGGGCATAGAGGTGTTTTCTTCCAACTATCCACTCTATGGAGACATGAGCGCGAGGGTCATGCAAATTCTCTCTCAATTCACCCCTGAAATAGAAATCTACAGCATAGACGAGGCCTTCTTACTCCTCAAAGGCTTTGATTATATAGACCTGGCCAGTTATGGCAAAGAAATGCAACAGCGGGTAGAGAAATGGACCGGTATTCCGGTGAGTATTGGAATAGCCCCCACCAAAGCACTGGCCAAAGTAGCCAACAAAATTGCCAAAAAATTCAAAGAGCGCACCGGTGGCGTACACGTCATAGATACAGCAGAAAGCATTACAAAAGCGCTAAAATGGACCCAAATAGCAGATGTTTGGGGCATTGGGCGCCAGCATGCTAGACGCTTAGAAACGGTACAAATAAAAACAGCTTACGATTTTACTAGACTACCAGAAGATTGGGTACGCAAACAAATGGCTGTAGTAGGTTTGCGCTTACAACAAGACCTCAAAGGTATTCCTACCCTAGGGCTAGAGGAAGGGCAGAAAAGTAAAAAAGGTATTGCCACCACCAGGAGTTTTGAAGGAACCATTAGCAGCCTTCCCGAACTGGAAGAACGCATAGCCACTTTTGCCAACCACTGTGCTCAAAAAGCACGCGCCCAGAAAAGTGCCGCTAACATACTGATGGTTTTTCTGCGCAACAATCCCTTTGATCCAAAGGTCCCTAGAATCAGAAAATACCTGGCCATTCCCCTAGCCTATCCTACAGACTCTAGCATTACACTAGGACAGGTAGCCATTAAAGGGCTCAGGGCTTTATACGAGCCTGGAGTGGCCTATAAAAAAGCAGGGGTTATGATCAGTGGTTTGGTGCCTGTAAACGGAAAACAATTGGACCTCTTTCAAAGAGAGCAGCCCAAACACGACGCCCTAATGGCCGTGATGGATAAAATGAACAAACGCTACGGAAATGCCTTAAAAGTAGGCAATCAAGACCTGCAGCGTACCTGGAAAATGAAACAAGAACACCTCAGCAAGCGCTATACCACTTCCCTGTCTGAGATTATTACCGTAAACTCATGAGACTCGTAAAAACAAAAGAAACCCCCAGTTTAAGCTTTTACACGCCCTTGACAGAGGGTGGGCAAAAACAACCGATTATTGAAGGGGGTATCTCTGCTGGTTTCCCTTCTCCTGCAGACGATTTCAAAGAGATTCGCATTAGCCTAGATGAGAATCTGGTGCGAAACAAAGAGGCCACCTTTTATGCACGCGTAAGTGGAGAATCAATGACTGGTGCAGGCCTAGACCATGGAGATTTATTGGTTATAGACAGAAGTCTAGAACCTAAAGACGGCAAAATAGCCGTCTGTTTTATAGACGGTGAATTCACCGTAAAAAGACTTAAAATTACCGAAGGGGTGCTTTATCTCATGCCAGAAAACAAGAAATACAAGCCCATTGCAGTCACAGAAGATAATACGTTATTGGTGTGGGGGGTAGTTACCTATGTGATTAAAGCCATATAAATGACAAAACACTCAAGAGCCTTTGTCCGAATAAACAAATGGCCCAATTATTTACAGTGTGTTTGTAAGGCCTGATCTGCTGCTGCGTATCTGTACTTTTTAGCAGCTTTAAACAGTTCACAAGCTGCTTCATTCCTTCCTAAATTAATGAGGGCTAAGCCTTTAATATATTCAGATTTTCCGGATTTTGGGTTGAGCTCCTGAATCACTTTGTCAAAATAAGGAAGAGACAATTCATATAAACCAGCAGAAAAGTAAGCCGCTCCCGTATTTTCAAAATAAGAGAACTCTAGCGGGTCTAAAGCAGCAGCCTCAGACAACTTCTGTGCGGCATTCATAAAGTCTTGCTGCTGAAAAAAGGCAGATCCTTCTTGAGAGATGGCAAAAGCGCGGTCTACATTTTCCTTCCCTAAAACAGCTATTTTCCTAAGCACTAAAAAGTCCTTGTCTGCCGGAAACAGCTCAATGGCTCTGTTAGCGACTGCTACAGCAACAGTATCTCCTGTAGGCTTTAAGGCATTACTCGCAATCATATAGTTCTTCCAAACCATAGGATCGTGTTTTACAGAATCTTTAACAAAAATACGGTCTATTTCGGCAGTGTTGCCCTCTTGAATTAACAAGTTCAAATAGTTCGCAAAATGCGGTGGAATAGGCAAGTGCTCATAGGCATCCTTGGCATAATAAGTAGCTGAATCTCGCTGATTTTTCTTAGTGAAAATTTGGCTCATCAATGTTTCACTAAAGCCTAAATAGGGATTGGCGGTAATCCCTGCTCGGAGCATTTCTAAAGCTTTGTCGTCCTGACCATTTTCCATATAATACCTGGCCTTCATAGAGGCAATGGGTAAAGTGGTCACTGAGATATTTGGAATGCCTGGCACTACCTGATCAATCTTGTTTAAAGGATAAGTGAACTTCCCAGCATTGTATTCCCCCAAAAGCACCTGTTGCCCTTTTAGGGATTCATTAGTCAGATAAGTAATGTAAGTTAAAGGGGCTAATAAAATCAAACACACCAAAGATACCCAATAGGCATTTTTCATAGGGGTGGGTTTGTGGTCTTTATTAAAAGCTTTGGCGTCTAAAAATAACAAGACTATTAAGGCCATCACTAGCAGCCATACCATTTGCATAATAGGCCTAGCAATAGGAAAGTTTAAGGCGCCATCTACCATATAAGTACTGAGGGACATGGCCAAAAAAGCCACGAAGAACTTGGTGTTCTCCGGCAATTTAGATTTGGCTATATAAACGATATAAGCAATGAGCATACCAAAAAGTCCTAGATACATTAAGAAGCCTGGTATGCCGAGTTCTGTACCTATCTGAATAAAGTCGTTGTGCATATGATAGGGCACCACATAGCCATTAATAAATTCTTTGTCGTATAAAATAGAAATGAGTTTCCAATTCCCAAGACCAGAACCTACTACTGGATTATTTAAAATATGCTCCACTCCTACCATATAAAAACGAAGTCTTCCTGCAATAGATCCATCAGTAGTAGCCTGCACAATAGTTGCAGATCGTTCAAAGAAAGTAGTGTTATTTTTACCAATAGTACTGAGTTCACTAATCCCTACTGCCACCACAAAAGGCACCACAAAATATAAAATAGGAATAAGCAAACGTTTAGGTTTACCCGCCCTAAAATAGTTGTATAAACAAAAGGCCACATACAGAATCAAACTCAACACCAAAGCCACATAAGAGGCCCTAGAGGCAATGAGCACCAAACAAAAAATGGTTAAGGTAATAAGCACTCCATAGGCCATTCGCTGCCATGTTTTCTGTGCTAAATTCATTAGATAGAGTGCAAAAGGCATTTTGATCACCAAAGATAGTGCGGCAATATTAATATTTCCCGTGGTTCCTTTCAATAGCGAAGACCTAGAGGCATTTGCCCCCTGCTTTAACAAGCCCAACAAAGGGTCTAAGACCATATACATCTCTATCAACAAGGCTCCAGTAGCCACCATAGCTATGAGCTTGAATTTGTTGGGTATTTTCTGAAGTAATACAAACACATTCACAAAAGCTATTGAGGTCCCCACCACTCTAGCCAAATTCACCAATACTTCTGTAGGGTTTATGGCATAAAAATACGAGGCAGAAGCCCAAACAATAAAAGCGGCATACAACCAAGAAAATTTAGTCTTAAACAAACTGCCTACGGCCGATGAAAAATACGCGTGATTTTTCAAAATATAAATCGCTGCCAACACACTCACACTATTCAAATACAACCACTGAGGGGCTATCTGGTCTACTGCACCTAGATTGGGTACAAAACCAATGAGCAAGTAAGCAATTAAAAAAGCACTGCTGTATAAGTGATGAACCGTTTGACTGTTAGATTGGTTTGGTGGAGTGTTATTTTTTGCCATTCTATGGAAATTATACTTTTAAATCAAAGGTGAAAATACTCATAAAGCAATCATTGGGCAAATTTAAATAGAATGACTAACGCTAATTACTAATCAGGACAAGTGCCCCATTGCGGCAGTGAGGTCTCGGAAATGGAAGACCCAGTAGAAAAATTAGTGGGCGCTTTGTCAATCAATGACACGCACCATCCACTGAGATTTTGACTAAATGAAGTCGCATTAGAGAACATTCCATCCATTTGGGTCACCTGGCTGGTATTCCAGTCTCCAAGGTCTTGATTGTACTCCAAAGCATTGGCGAACGCATAGGACATATTGGTCACCTTAGCGGTATTCCAGTAGCTCAAAACACCATTGTAGACACTAGCCCCAGCAAATAAATAACTCATGTCTGTAACATTGCTGGTATCCCAAGCAGCAATATTAGGAGTAATGGTTTGTTTGTTCTCAAATAAATTACTCAAATCAGTCACATAAGTAGTGACTAAGAGCGAAATATCTTCCCTGTCATCGGTGATAATGTCTCGAAGCATTTGATCGTTTACCACCAAATATTCAACATCCTCAAAAACCAAAATATCTCCTGGCTTTGCTGCTGAATTGGCTATTAAAGTTAGTCCGTTTGCACCCAAATAAAGACCAGGAGTTTGGACACCCTCTTGCGAATTTGACTCCTCTCCTCCAGTTTCATCTCCTGATTGTTCTTCTGTTTCTCCAGATGTTCCTGTAGTATCCGTTGGTTCATTTTCACTTCCTTCGTCAATTTCAATGGCATCAGAAACTAAGTTGTCTTCTACCAACAAGTCGCCCAATGCGCCAGAATTATCTGAAGTACAGGCAATAGACATAGCCACAAAAAAAGAGAGGAGCATTTTTTTCATTGATAGAAAACAATTTTTACTTAAATATAACACTTTGTAACTGCAAGAAAAAAGCCTTATGAAATTTGAAAACAAAAAGAGATTATATACATTTAACGCACAATGATTTTATCTAATGGAACAAAACAAACAAGCCATTAATCTTACGAATCTATTTGGCAGATTTTCACTTTTAATTATTTATTTCTGGTTTGGAATTTTAAAAATATTAGGCGCCTCTCCTGCAGAACCTTTGGTACACCATCTTTGTGAAATTACCATTCGCAGCTTTATTAGTGATGACATTTTTATTCCAATTTTTGGAGCTCTTGAATGTTCTATAGGAATTCTTTTTTTGTTTAAAAAGTTTACTAAAATTGCCTGTTATATCCTTTGGATACATATTTTTATGACACTAGCTCCTTTGTTTATTTTACAAAATGATACCTGGCATGATTTATTTACGCCCACTTTAATAGGCCAGTATATCATTAAAAACTTGTCTCTGGTAGCGGTTAGTTTATTTATATACAAAGAGAATTCTCATGACTGAGCATTTAAACAAATATGCCCTGATTGTTTTTTTAATACTATTTTCTTCTTGTAAGAAAAAAGAAATAAGAATATATCCTGTGTCATATGCCCATTTTGAAAAATTCATCAATGAAACTAAATATATTACAGATGCAGAAAAATATGGCTGGTCAATTGTGCAGTTGGATGTGTACAATTTTAAAAAAGTGCCAAATGCTACTTGGAAAAAACCAGACGGAATTAACCAGGTCACTTCTGTAAGTCTACCTGTAACTCAAGTGAGTTACAATGACGCTTTAGCCTATTGTAAATGGGCAGGAAAAAGACTCCCAAATTATAATGAATATTGGGATATGGTCAGAAATGATCAAAGAATAATAGTATCCGAAAATACACTTCCCATATCAGAAATTGGCAACGTTAATGTTGTTGGAAATGTATGGGATATAACTGGAGATTTAAATAATGGAATGGTTAGGTTAGCAGGAGGCTCACTATTTTGTTCAAAAAACACCTGCCATGGAACAATCAAAGACAGGGCGTTGTTTGTGGATAGAGAAACAGGTAATATACATATAGGATTTGCTGTAATTGACCTTTAAATCTCACTAATTAAATACCTAATAGGGTTTTAAAATAGTCAATTGTTTTATTAAAGACGCTAAAAATAAAAAGTCAATGTAATTGCTATCAGCTGTAGAATATATACATTTAATTAATAAAACACATTAGTGATACTTATCACTTACAAACGCTTTTTTTAAAATGTTAGCACGTATTATCCAATATAGTATTCACCACAAACTTATAATACTATTATTTACTGCTGGAATTGTAGGATTTGGTATTTATTCCCTTTCTAATATTCCTATTGGAGCGGTACCAGATGTAACCAATAATCAAGTTCAGGTTATTACAACTTCAAGGAACTTAGCAACAGAAGATGTTGAAAAGTTCATAACATACCCAGTAGAGTTAGAAATGGCAAACTTGCCTGGTGTAAAAGAAATTCGTTCTATCTCTAAGTTTGGTTTATCGGTTGTAACCATTGTATTTAATGATGAAATGGGGACATATTTACCGCGTCAGCTCATAGCAGAAAAAATAAAAAGTGCTGAAGAAAAAATTCCTTCTGGTTTCGGAAAACCATTTATGGGTCCAGTCTCTACAGGTCTGGGTGAAATTTATCAATATGTCATTGATGTAGACGCCAAACACAAAGACCAATATTCACTATCAGACCTTCGTACTATTCAAGACTGGGTAGTAAAAAGACAACTTTCAGGTATTCCTGGGGTAGTAGAAGTAAATACTTGGGGTGGCTATTTAAAAACCTATGAAGTGGCCATAAATCCAGAGCAACTTCGTGCTATGGATGTTTCTATTGTTGATGTTTTTTCTGCTCTCGAAAAAAATAATAGTATTGCGGGAGGGGGTTATATTGAAAAAATTAATGAGAGTTACTTTATTAGAGGTGAGGGACTAATAAGTTCAATAAAAGACCTTGAAGACATTGTAGTATTAAAAAAAGGAAGTGTTCCGGTTTATGTTAGGGATGTTGCTGTTGTTGGATTTGGTCACGCAAATCGTTTTGGAGCAATAACAGGGAATGGCGAAGGTGAAAAAGTTCTTGGACAAGTAATGATGCTTAAAGATGCTAACTCAAATGAAGTTATTCAAGCCGTTAAACAACGTGTAGCAGAGATTCAGTCTTCTCTACCGCCGGGTATTACCATCAATCCATTTTTAGAGCGTAGTGAGCTTATTGCAAAAACAACGTTTACCATTGCAGAAAACCTAATTTTAGGCTGTTTAATAGTAATTTTTGTAGTGGTTTTGCTTTTGGGAAACTGGCGCTCTGGATTGGTAGTTGTTTCCGTAATCCCCTTATGTCTTTTATTTGCACTCTCAATGATGTACATTTTTGGTGTAGATGCCAATCTAATGAGTCTGGGAGCCATTGACTTTGGAATTATTATTGATGGCGCTGTAATTATTGTAGAGTTCATAGCCTTTAAAATTACTAGTCAACGCTCAAATTTATTCTCACTTCCTGAAAATGAAAGGCAAGGTTTAATTGATGAGATTACATATAGAGGCGCCTCTAAAATGATGAATTCTGCTGTTTTTGGACAATTGATTATTATTATAGTTTTTATCCCAATTCTATCTTTAGTAGGTGTAGAGGGAAAAATGTTTCGCCCTATGGCATTGGTATTCTGTTTTGCTCTAATAGGTGCTATGATACTCTGTTTCACCTACATACCTGTTATGTCTTCTTTGTTTATTAAACCAAATAACCCTGAAAAGAAAACCATTTCATCTCGATTGATCTCTTTTTTAGAAGATAAATATGTGCCCACTATTGCATGGGCTTTGCGTAAAAAAGAAATAGTATTAAGTATAGCTGTAGGCTTACTATTTTTCACTGGGTTTTTATTTACAAGAATGGGTGGCGAGTTTGTACCAACTTTAGATGAAGGTGATTTTGTCATACAGCCCGTATTAAAAACAGGAACTTCATTGAGTAAAACCATTGAGGCTACTACCCAGATGGAAAAAATACTGAAGAAATTTCCAGAAGTAGAACAAGTAGTGAGTAGGATTGGTGCTGCAGAAGTACCAACTGACCCAATGTCTATGGAAGAAAGTGATGTGATTATAAAACTAAAACCAAAAGACAAATGGACCTCTGCTGAATCTAAGGATGAACTGGCAGACAAATTTAAAGAGGCATTATCTAACCAGATAGCAGGAGTAGATTTTGAATTTACCCAACCGATTGAAATGCGATTTAATGAATTGATTACAGGTGTTAGAGCAGATTTAGCCATTAAAATTTTTGGAGAAGATTTAGATGTCTTATATAGAAAAGCTTTAGAAATAGAAAAAGCAATTCAGAACGTTGAGGGAGCTGCAGATATTTCGGTGGAAAAAACAGCGGGCTTGCCTCAGATGTCAGTAACATATGACCGACAAAAAATTGCTAAATACGGAATGAATATTGAAGACTTAAATAAAGTCATTACTATGGGATTTGCAGGAATGAACGCAGGAACAGTGTTTGAAGGCGAAAAACAATTTGATTTAATGATACGCTATGATAAATCACACAGAAAAGATATTGAAAATATAGAAACAGCATCTATATCTCTACCTAGTGGAATAAAATTACCACTCAGCGAATTTGCCACCATAAAATACACCAAAGGACCCGCAAAAATTTCGAGAGACAATACCAAACGTAGAATTGTGGTTGGCGTAAATGTTAGAAATAGAGATTTAGAGTCAGTTGTAAAAGATGTACAATCAATTATTGAAAAAGAGGTGAAAATGCCTACAGGATATTCTGTAAGTTATGGGGGGCAATTTGAAAATTTAAGAACGGCAACAGCCAGATTAAAAATAGCCGTGCCAATTGCATTAATCTTGATTTATGTTTTACTCTATTTTGCTTTTAATTCAGTTAAAGAAGCTTTAATGATTTATAGTGCCATTCCTTTGTCTGCTATAGGTGGTGTAATGCTGCTTTATATTCGAGATTTACCTTTTAGTATTTCGGCAGGTGTAGGTTTTATTGCACTCTTCGGTATTGCGGTACTCAACGGTATTGTTTTGATTGAGGAATTTAAAGAATTAAAAGCGCATGGTATAAATAATATCAATAAACGAATATTAATGGGGACAAAAAATAGATTGCGACCTGTATTGCTAACCGCCGCTGCTGCTGCCTTAGGCTTTTTACCTATGGCTATTTCTACATCTGCGGGAGCAGAAGTGCAAAGACCTTTAGCTACCGTAGTGGTTGGAGGGTTAATTACCGCAACTGCACTAACACTTGTTGTGCTACCAATTTTATATGCTATGTTTGACAGAAATGAGCATGCTCCAAAGCTAAAAGCCAAAATTAACTCCAAACTTCTAGTTATTACAGCAGTCTTACTTACACCAATAGTTGGTAGCGCACAGCAAAATTCAATAGGGGCAGATCATACAGTGAAATTGGCCATTGAAAATAATAAGGAATTAAAAGCCAACGCAATAAGAATCAATCAATCCGAACAATTAGTGGGTAGTGCCTTTAACATAGATAAAACACAAGTTTATTATGGTTATGACCAAAATAATATAGCTGAAAATGGCCTTCCCCTTCGTGTTTTTGGAGTGAGTCAATCACTTAAATTTCCAACTATTTATGGTGCACAACACAAAGTAGAAAAACAAAAAGTAGCATTAGCCATTCAGCGCTATGAGTTAAACAAAAGGATAGTTACTAAAGAAGCTTTAAGGTCTTATTACAATGTGGTCTTCAGTCAAAATTTAGTTGATCAATATAGGTCTTTAGATAGTTTATATAGACAATTTGCTAGTGCAGCTAAAAAGCGATATGAAGTAGGAGAAACTAATTTATTAGAAAAATTAACCGCTGAAACAAAACAAAAAGAAATTAGCATTTCACTTGCACAGGCTAAAGAAGACGTTTTAAAAGCATATACAATACTCAATCAATGGGTGCAAAGTGATTCATTAATTATTGTCAGTGAAAACACATTACCAAGACTGGCTTTAGACAAACCAAACATTACAAATAACCCAGGGATTTTATATTACAATTCTATAAAAAATTTAACTAAATACACCCTTTCGCTGGAGAGGCAAAAGCTCTTGCCAGATTTGCAATTTTCAGTTTTTCAAGGCACTAATAATGGCATTAATACAAGAAATTATAATGGTTTTCAGATGGGTATTGCAATACCTTTATGGTTTGGGTTTAACAAATCAAAAATCAATGCAGCAAAAACCGAAACATTTATTGTAGCAAACGAATTTGAGAACTTCAAAATTCAACTACAAACAAAATATAATAGCTTAATTTCTGATTTAAAAAAATATCAAGAAACGGTTGATTATTACGTAACTACAGGACGGCAACTCTCTTTAGAATTGAAATTAACCGCTTCAAAAGCATTTCAAAACGGTGAAATAGATTTCTTGCAATATGTGCAACTATTAGAGAGTTCAAGAAATATTGAAATTAGCTATCTACATAGCCTCAATAAGTATAACAACACCGTGTTGGAATTAAATTATTTAACCAATTAAATATGAAAAACACCCCCAGCATTATATCAAATTCTATGCACTTCAGAAACCTTTTATTAGTGGCAATAATAGTTTTCAGTTCTTGTAATTCAAATGAAAAGAACAAAACAATTGAAACAGGTATTATTGAAACAACCCAGAATAAAGATTTAATTACTATTACAGAAAACCAGTTTTTATCTGGTAGTATGAAGGTTGGTAAAATTACAAGACAATCATTTAATACCATTGTAAAAGCGAATGGAATGTTTGCTGTTCCTCCAGAAAATCAGTCAGATGTAAGTACTTATTTTGAAGGATATGTAAAAAATATTAGTTTGTTACCTGGTGACCCTGTCAGAAAAGGACAAACCTTATTTACTATTGAAAATCCCGCGTATGTTACAATTCAGCAAGAATTTCTAGAAGCTAAAGGGCGTCTAAACTATCTAAAATCTGACTATGAACGCCAAAAAGAGTTAATTGATGACAATATTACCTCTCAGAAAAAATTATTAAAGGCAGAATCAGAGTATGCGATAACTTTAGCACGCTTTCAATCTCTAAAGAAGAGATTGAGTTTAATGAACATTGATCCAAACCTATTAACTGGAGAAAACATTCAATCGATTATTAGTGTTACATCTCCTTTAACGGGTTATGCCACCTCCATTAACGCAACAAAAGGGGCATTTTTAAATCCTTCAGATGTTGCTGTAACGGTAACTAATACTGACGAGTTACATATTGAATTGAAAATATTTGAAAAAGATTATTCAATGGTTAAAGAAGGGCATTTAATGAATATTAAACTACAAAATCATCCTAAGATTTATAGCGGTAAAGTCCACCTAATAAATAAAGCAATAAGCAATCAAGACAGAACAATAGTGATACATGGAGATTTGTTAAACGAGAATGAAACAAAACTATTTGCTCCAGGCATGTACATAGAAGGTGAAATTGTGACTTCTTCTCAAGAACATTTAGCACTACCTATAGATGCTGTTGCCAAAATAGACAATAACTTTTTTGTGCTAAAAAAAGAAAATGAAACAAATTTTAGAAAGGTAATGGTTAAAATTGGAGCTACAAATAGTGATTTTATTGAAATCTTAAATGCAAATGATTTTAAAGAAGGCACAGAATTTTTAACAAAAGGTGTGTTTAATTTAATCACCGAATAAAAGGAAGAAAAAGTAAAAAATTAAGCACAGGAGAAGAGCCTATCACGGGCTGATTGTATATAACCTACTAATAGAAATGTTTACTAAACAAAAAACTCTTAAAAATTAAATGATTAACAAGGGCTTAAGTACACTATGGCGCTGTTTTCGAACACATAATTTAATCTAAATATGGTTTCATTGCCTAGGTTTATAACAAATAAGTACTATTTCTTAAAAATCGTACTTATTTGTGTTTTAATTTTTTTTACATTCATAAATTCATATCTATATTCACGGGAAATTATAATTTCCCTCAGATCTTGAAACAACGTTTTTACTTTCTAAACTTCGCACTGCTTTGCTTTTTTCAGTTGGCTCAAGCCCAGCAGCAACCCAATTTTCTTTTCTTTGAGCAGAACATGGGAATTTACAATCCCGCCTTTACTGGAAGTGAAGGTCAGTTTGTAGGCCTAGGTTACAGAGCTGCTTGGTCTGGAATAGAAGACGCACCAAGAGCCACTTCTCTTGTTTATAACACCAATGAAAAAAATAAGGCCTCTTGGGGTATCTCTTTTTTATCAGATAAGGTCTATGTAGAAAACCAAGGAATGGTTTCTGTAGACTATGGTTATAGATTACAATTAAGTGACAACACTAATTTACATTTGGGAATTAAAGCAGGAGCTAATTTTAATAATATAGACTTAGAAAAGCTCAATAGAATTACCCAAGAGAACAACGAAGCACTAGGTAATATTCAAAACCATCTAAACCCACTATTAGGAGTAGGTGCATATTTAAAATCAAAGACTTATTTCTTTGGTCTATCGGTGCCCAACTTTTTAAACACTAAAAGATTTAAAGAGATTAACGGAATACAGGCCACAGCTACAGACAAACCACATTTATATGCCAGTGGTGGTTTTGCATGGAAGCTAAACAACACCATTTCATTAGAGCCTGCTTTTTTGTACAGAATGGTTAGCGACGCACCAAACCAAGTCACAGCTATTGGTAAGATAAACTTCAAGGATCAATTGCAATTAGGAGTGGGTGTTAGTAATAATGATTACATCAGTGCCATGTTAGCCTTTAAAGGCATGAAGCTCTTTGACTTTGGCTACGGCTATGAAATGGGACAAAGAACTAGCAGCACCGCTCTTAGAGCTAATACTCATGAGATATTTATGAGGTTCAAGTTTGGACAGGGTAATGCCAAGAGTCAGACTCAAGAGAAAGATATCTAATATATAAAACAACTTTTTAATCTGAATTTTTTGTTTTAAAATCACTTAATAAAGTATTAAAATAGAAATTCAGCAGTAATTAATTATTTTTAGATTATTCTATAACAGAAGACGCTTTCCCGTTAGATAAAGATGAGTGGGCAGACACAGATGGAGACGGCATAGGAAACAATGCAGACACGGATGACGACAATGATGGGCAATCAGATTACAACGAACTAGTTTCTGGGTCAGATCCGTTAAAAGCTAGCTCAATGGCCTCTGATATAGATGTAGATACTTTCCCAAGTGATGCTAGTGAATGCACAGACACTGACGTAGACGGTATTGGAGACAATACGGACACAGACAATAACAACGACGGCTTTAACGACAGCGGTTTATTAGTCTCAGGAGTACTTACACCAAATAGTTCAGGGTTAGAAAGTACATGGAAGATTATAAATCTTGACAAGTATCCAAATGCAAGAGTGTCTGTATACAATAAAAACGGACAAGAGGTGTTTTCTGCACAAGGGTACAGAAACGATTGGAGAGGTACCTATAAAAATAGTGCAGACCCACTTCCAGCTTCTTCTTATTACTATGTAATAGAATTAAACGCAGGAGAAAAACCTATTACGGGTTGGATGTATATAACCTACTAAAAGAAATGTTATCTAAACAAAAAACCTTCAGCTATTTAGTTGAAGGTTTTTTTATTTTTAAAAATAAATAAAATCTATTCTTTCTTCTTATTGATTAGTTCTCCTATTCTAATAAGATCATTCTTAGTATAGATCTTACCTTTATAGTACACTGATCCCATACCATCTAGAATTCTGAGTCTTTGGTATGCTTCAATGTCTATTTTAGTGAGCCTTTTAGTCATTTGTCGCGTTTGCTTGACTTCTAATATCATTGTTTGCCTTGTTTTCAAATCTATATCTTAATACAAATTCCATTGTGTTTTCACGCAAAGAAGCCAGACCCTTTCGCTGTGCAAATTCGTAGCCTAATCCCAAGTCCAAATTATTGTAACCTTTAATTAGAAATGAGGCAGACATATAATCATTATTTGTAAGACCCACACCAAACTCTACAGCATCCTTATAATCTAGTTTTGCCATGACTGTTAATAGACTTGGTGCATCCTTGACAACTCTATACAGCATTACGGGCCTGAAACTTAAATCTTCTTTATATACATCTATATTTAACCCTCCAGATATGTATACATGAGGCCTGTCTGTTGCAGTAGTTTGAACACCTTCTACTTCCTTATACCTTTTTGTGTTGAGAATATTAGGAATAGATATTCCAAAGAAGTTATGGTCATTTTCCAAAAAAGCACCTAGACCAATAAGAGGGTTTATATAATTA
>Ga0213868_10002026_pt1 | contig 19485 bp, 20 predicted proteins | sample PICome_9_FD_160087 | JGI IMG/M metagenome (GOLD analysis project Ga0213868, IMG submission 160087) | Coastal seawater microbial communities near Pivers Island, North Carolina, United States - PICO127 | ecosystem: Environmental > Aquatic > Marine > Coastal | place: USA: North Carolina...
GAGCGTAGTTGTGACTGACGAAGAGAAAGAACAAAAAACCCGTGATCTCCTTCTCGAAGAGATCAAGATGCTCGACGGCATGATCGCTGAAGTCGAGGATCAGCTCTCCCAAGTCGGAGCCAACTTGAGAAAGTTGAGGGTAGTTCGGGAAGCACTCCAGCATGTTACTGGTGAGCAGACCGAGTTAGATTTGGACTCGTAATAATAGTAGTTAGAAGCAAGCCCGCCGCAGAGTTTCTCATCATTGTCTTTGCGGTGGGCTTTTTCTGCTCACAAATAAACTTATATGATTACATACGCATTAGATTTTGAAACCTACTACGACAAGCACTGCTCTATACGCAAGCTTGGCCCGTTAGGTTACTTTTCCCATTACGACTTCGACGCCTATATGGTGAGCGTCGTTGGTGATGATGGATATGAATGGGTGGGCCACCCTGAAGATTTTGACTGGACCATGCTTAACGGCAATATTGTCCTATCCCATAATGCATCTTTCGACGAAACACTTTACCTTTACGGAATCAACTATGGTTGGTGGCCTAAAGTAGAACCTGCCGAATGGCACTGCACCGCAGACATGGCTGCTGCTGTAGGTCTGCCAAGATCGTTGAAGAACTCAACTGCGGAAGCTTTCGACTTAGAGATCTCCAAATCCACTCGCGATAACATGTCAGGTAAGACGTGGACTGGCATGACTAAGGAGTTCCAGAAGGAAGTAGAGGAATACGCCATCAAGGACTCTGTTCTCTGCCTCCGTCTATGGAAGGCTTACGAGTCTAAGTGGTCTCAGTTTGAGCGAGACATCAGCGTCACAAACCGACGAATTGTCCAGAGAGGAATCCCTATTGACATAGACGCTCTCCGCAAAGCGAAAGAGACAATCAATGAACTCATCTTTGAAACCGAGAAGGCGATTCCTTGGGCTGACGAAAAGCCCTTACTCAGTCGCAAAGCATTCGATGAACACTGCATCAAGCTCGGCATCGAACCCCCCGCTTCTCTCGCTAAGACTGATGTTGATGCCCAGAGGTGGATACTAGCGCACGGCCACAAATACAAATGGATCGAAGCTGTAACGAACTGGCGACGCATCAACACGATTAAGAAAAAACTCGATAGCTTCGACTACGCGACGATGCCAGACAACCGATACTATGGCGGTATCATGTATTTCGGAGGACACACCGGAAGGTTCAGTGGTAGTGGGGGTAACCTAAACCTCCAAAATTTGCCGAGAGAAGGTATGTTCGGAGTCAATATGCGTAACTTGATTACTGCTCCTGAAGGTAAGAAACTAGTCGTTGTTGACCTTTCGCAGATCGAAGTCCGCACGCTGTGCTGGCTATCCGGCGACCGAGAGACAATGGACGCAATCGAAGCGTCGGATGATATCTATGAAGCGTTTGCAATCCAATTCGGCTTGTGGTCTAAGGACAAAGGAATACTGAAGAAAGAAGACGCAAAGCTGAGGCACAAAGTCAAGGCTCTCGTATTAGGCTGCGGCTACGGTGCGGGCGCTAAACGGTTTTCTGAGATGTATGATATGCCCCTCAAAGAAGCCCAAGACGCTGTGGATCTTTATAGGACCAAGATTGCGAAAGTTCCTCGTTACTGGAAGAAACTGGACAAGGAAGTCGATAAAGCATATAATGCTGGTCGGCTGTCTCTGACGCTCCCGTCAGGAAGGTCGCTCAACTACGGCAATCTTCGGAAGACTCTGGCCCAAGGACGAATCCAGTTTGTCTCTAGCATCAACCGGAATGGACAGAAACGCATCATGAAACTATGGGGTGGAGTCCTCGCTGAGAATCTCTCACAGGCTCTAGCTAGAGATATTTTCAGTTTTATGATGTTAGAGATCGACAAGGCTGACATAAATATTATCTTCCACGTTCATGATGAAGTAATCTGCGAGTGTGATGAAGATAAAGCTGAAGAGACCCTACAAAAAATTACCCAAATTATGTCCACTCCTCCTGAGTGGATTAGCGATATTCCTCTGGATGCAGAGGGAGAAATTCTAACCCAATACCAAAAATAATGACATACAGATATTTGCGTAACCTACGCGACACAAAGACAACTAAAGTAGACGACCTTAGTAAACTCCCAACTAAAAAACCAAAATTCAAATCAAAAGCTGATTACCGTGAATGGTGTGGCGACCCGAAAACTAATCATGTTTTTTACTCTACTGTAGAAGGGCGTGCGCCTTCAAAAAGAATAGGAGGCGATAACCCAGCACATAAAATTTATGGGGTTGTAGCAGACTACGACGCACCCGTCGATTGGCCTAACATGCCTAATATCATCGAGGACGGTTGTGCCGCTACCGTCAAACCAACTTGGGCCTCTAAAACATATAGCGGTTACCTTAGACTAGTTTGGGAATTCGATGAGCCAATCCCCATCGATCCCTCTATGTTTGATTCATTTATGGCAAACATGAACAGATCTCTTAAGGTAGATAAGCTATTTGCTGGATTTGACACGAGTTCTTTACGCCCCAACCAATATTTTGAATTAGGGGATGAGTGGGCCAAACTAAACGGGTCAGTTCCTAAAGACATAGTTCAAGCGGCTCTAACAAAAGCAGTCACCTCCAAGCCACCAGAGTCGGACGATACGACTATACCAATCGATGTTGTAGCTAAAGAAGTTGAATCCCGATTCCCGAATCGCTGGATGGGGGACTTTGAAGTAGGGTCCAGAGGGCCACTATTTTGGATTGATGATGGGATCAACCGAGACGGATGTCAGGTTGTAGAGGATGGTATCGTTTGTTATTCAGACAGAGCTGGTAAAGGCTTCATGAGCTGGTCCGATATTTTTGGTAGTGCTTTTGTTAAAGACTATGAGACTAAAAAACTAGCTACTCTACTAGACGAATATTGGTTTAACGGTAAGTGCTTCTACAAGCTTCTTTTTGGTAACGCTGTATCAATCCCGAAAGATCAACTTCTACTAGAGCTACGTCAGGCTGGTTTCTCTGTAAGAGTAAGAAGAGGGAGAGCAATCAGCGAAGTAGAGGAGGCTGTTTTAACGATTAGTAATAACAACCGTATTGACGAGATCGCTCCTGTTGTGTTCTCAAACGAGCGTATTGTATCTTACAACGCTAGCCGGATTCTTAACTGCTCTAACCTAGTTCCAGTCGGCCCCGACTCTGACGGTGACCCATCAAAGTGGCCGTTCCTCCATCAATGGTTGAATCAGCTATTTGTGGATAGCTCAAAGAACCCAGCCTTAGATTACTTTTACTCGTGGATGCAGCGTTTTTACACTGCGGTTTTGGATAGGGTTCCTTTACAGGGACAAGCTCTGCTGCTGGTCGGGCCGACAGGTCGCGGCAAGTCGCTATTGTCGAACAAAATTATCAGCGGACTCGTTGGGGGTTTCTCTGATGCGTCTGACTATTTGTCGGGTCAGACGAAGTTCAACAAAGACTTAGGTCGTGTCGCCTCTTGGGTTATAGACGATACGACCTCAGCAGCTAGCTTTCAAGACCAGAGACGTGCGACTGAACTGCTAAAGCGTGCAGTAGCTAATCCGAGAGTTGAGTATATGGCCAAGTATGCCGACGCCATGTCGATTCCTTGGACAGGACGAGTTATCTTATCCCTTAACATGGACGCCAACTCGTTGTCAGTGATTCCTTCTCTGGATACCAGTAACCGTGATAAGCTCATGGCCTTGTTGATTGCTGAATCGTCTACAACATCATTCCCACCTAACGCCCAGCTAGAGGCTATTATAGAACAAGAGCTACCTCACTTTGGTAAGTTTCTACTCGACTGGAAGGTTCCTCAACCAGTTGAGGACGTTGGTCGGTTCGGTGTTAGGTCATATATCGACCCTACAATCGCCGATGCCGCCTACGACAATAGTAGTCGCAGTTCGATTGCAGAGTTGGTCGAGTTCTTCAGTAAAAGATGCCGCGAGGTTTACCCTGACTTGGGTATGTGGAGCGGCACTCTTACTGAGTTTCAGGTAGCTATTCACGATTTGAACAACGGGCGTGATGTTGGTTCTTCCCGTAATCTAGAGTTTTGCCGAAGAGGTATGATAACTCTAGAAGAAGCAAGTCGTGTTAATAAAAAGATACGCCCGATCACATCTGAAGGTCAGGGTGGGGGTAAATTGTGGAGCATTGACCTGAGTGAGAATTACGATATAGGTTATAAAGCGGATGACAAACGAAGATCTACAGATCAGGAGGCAAGAACTTTGCGGTGAGTTTTGGACAGATCTTCGGCAGATCCTTGAACAAATCGGAGGAGATCCGTCAGTTGTTGACGCCTACATGGACGCCCCTCTCAGTGAGTTTGTAGATTTCGTAGCCCCGAATGGTATAAGGCCCGTCTATAAAAAGACGGGCCACATCCACCACAACTGCCTACCTCCGGATGAGGAGTGACTCGAACGCATCAGGCCGACGAGTTCTCTTGATCTCTATGTTGTAGCCGTCAGCCTTGAAACGGAATCCGTCTGCGTCACGCTCGCCTCTCTCGTTGAATCGTTTCTTGTGTATAATAGATTTTTTAGGGGACCATCCGCAGAGCCATACTTTCCGTAGACCTTTGTGGACCCGCATGAAGAAGTATACGTCGGCCTCAAACTTACTGAACCTCGTCCTGACAACGGAAGCATTATAGTTTAGCTTAGGTGGGGTGTTGCAGCTCTTAGCCTTAACGTCAACCTTGAGACCTTTATATTCGTAGTCGTGGGTGTAGGACTTATCTCCAACATAGTTAAACTGTTTAAAAGTATTCTCAAAGGCGACCTCACCTAAGAAGCCAGTCATGTTACCTTTGCCATTAGTGAACGATGTCCTAAGATTACCTAAAGCGTCAGATCTTCGGCACGCTTCAGCGACATCTTCTGGTGTAGGTTTGTAAAGTATGAACCGACTCAAAATTTATTTGGTTAAGCATCAAACTCAAGTTTGATTGCTCTAGATGTCCCAGCTAATCCTAAATAAACGCTGTTGTTTTTAACTAAGGCTGCTGTCGAGTAACCTGTTCCGAGGCTCATTATGCCGGAACCTTCTTTGACTGTGGCTTTACCATCCTTAAAGTCATCCTCGTAATCTTTCCACTGAAACTCAAGCGTGTTGGGGTTAATCCGAAAACATTTCGTATCGGCCCAGAATGCGCTATATAGCCAACCATCAGGCCCAAGATAGCCGTGGAAGTTTTTGTTTTTATTAGCGACCGACAGGTAGTCTTCGGGTAACTTAAATTCTTGGTAAGAATCGTCCTCGCAGTTTATTACCAAAAACATTTTACCTTGTCGCGGCAGGCAGAAAATTTTATTCACCGACTCAACATAGGTAGCCCCTACATATTTTACTGAGAAGCCGTATACACCAGACGTGACTGGTAGGCCGTCTAGATATTTAAACCCTCCATTTTTGTCGATCTTTGCGACACTCGTTCCAAGCGCGGGCGGCATGTAAACCTCCCCCTTCTTGTCAGTAGCCGCTCCCCAGATGTGGTTAAAATTCGCGGGCCTTTTCGGCTTAGGTGGTGTGAAGGAGGATACTTCCTCTGTATTGGTATCGTAGGTGAAGATCTGGAGTGTCCTCGTATATGACGGCATGTAGATTATCCCGTTGTTTCCTTCGGCTCCTGACCGCACTTGCGGACTCATCCTGAATTTCTTTTCTACAGAAATAGATCCTGTCTTCCTATCCAATCTAGCTATCGAACTGGCGTAAGCAGGCAGGAAATAAGTGTATCCGTCTGAGGCTTTTACGTTCCCGATGAACCCCTTGTATCCCGTATCCTGTTTCTCGATTCGGTCAGCCGCAGTATCGGTTTTAATATGCACGTCTGACTTATAACCTAATGAGTGGATTGTGCCATCATCGCCAAGAGCCATCGTACGGGTCTTTGTCAGGTTCCCCTTAAACTCGCCATCTAGATACTTGAATCGGGGCCAAGGCGTAGAACTAGAACTAGAACTAGAACTAGAGCTAGAGCTAGAGCTAGAGCTAGAGCTAGAGCTAGAGCTAGAACTAGAGCTAGAGCCTTCTTCCTTAAGGTTTTTTAAAATCTCTTGGAGAAGTTTAATTATTTTTTCTAGTGCTTGATAGATCAAAATTTACCTTTCCTACGGCGGATGTTTTTAAGGATCTTAGCTGTTTTCCTATGCTTTGCGGTCTTCTCCGCGATACTTTTAGGTTGCTTAACGTGTTGTTTACCTGCCTTCATGCCCTCTCTTTTCTTCTGACTAGTTCGGGCATACTCTTCGTCGGTTAAAGCTTCACGCGCAGCTTTCGGCAAATACCGCTCACCTGTCTCCAAAGACGGCTTGCCGGATTTAGTTCCCCATTTCTCCCGTGTCCAATTGTCGAGAGACCTCTGTGACCTACGTTTTGGCATCAGTATCCAGACTTAGGAGTAGACCGCTTACTAATTATTTTATTAACCTTCTTTTTAGTAGAAGACTTTTTTGCTGTTTTCTTGTGTTTGTATCCTTTTTTAGACATAGCTAAATGTTGTTCATAGGTTTCGGCCATATAACCTTTACCGTTTTTGTCGTACATCATGTGTGGTTTAAAATCTTTTTTCATTAGTTTCTGTAGCCTCCTCCTGCTTTTTTATATCTTGCTGCTAGTAGCTGCGCTTTGCGGGCCGACCACTGGCCAGCTTTACCGCCTTTTGTTCCCGCTAAAATTCTTCTAAACATACGCTTACGCATCTTAGGCTTCGTATAGTTTCCCGCCTCATTGACGCGAGACTTAGATTTCTTACGTTTAACTTTCTTGAGGACTTTTCTTTTACTCATTATTTCAAGCGTTTAAGGATTCGTTCGTAAGCCGGAAAGAAAACTTCGTCGATGCAACGGATACAGGCTTCTTCCTGAAAGCTCTCGCAGAACGAGATGCCAGAGATATGGAAGGCGGCGTGTAACATTTCATGACGTAAGGTCGGTATAATTTCGTGTTCAGGTAGTTTCTTATGTAACTGGATTATTCGTTTTTCGTGTAAGTATTGTCCGTAGCAATCATCTAGCTCAGTCCTGTGGATCTTGATCCGCTGACCAGCGATCATGACTGACTTTAGCGTTTTCACTTTCTAGATCTGTTCTCCGACTTACTCATAAGTCGGAGATTAGTTGGGGAATTATTTCTTGGGTTACCGTCTTTGTGGTCAACATCTTTTCCTTTTACCTGCTTGCCTAAAAGCTTCTTCATCTTACGGCGTGCTTTGTTACGGGAATTCCTGTTATCTTTTTGTTCCCTTTTACCTTGGTAATTATCGTATTCTTTTCGGTAGTTTCTCATGCGTTGTTAAAGTATTCGACAATCGCTTGTGCGTATACGTCGGCTAGTAGTGAGTGCTTTGCGTCAAAGAGAATCCATTCCTTCGGGGAACTGCCGAAGAAAGGCTCACATATTACGGCGGGTGGTGGGACGCTCCGCAAAAATCCGGCTCCGCGACTGTCAGACTCAATTGCTTTGACGCCTCTGTCCTTCTGCACTTTGAAGGTTTCAGAATGTGCCTTACAGAAGCAGTCAGCCAAACGCCGTCCGTTATTACTCGTATGGTAGTAGAGGTATTCGTAGCCCTCTGCTTTTGAGCTTGAGTAGCTGTTGAAGTGAAGTTCAATCGCTATATCACACTTCTCTTTTGCTACGCTCTGAGCAATCCAATCCATCGCACGTCCGTAACTCTCTGATGGGTAATCGTCGAAAACAACCGAATGAATCCCTTGATGACGTAGGTGGTTCTGCAAAAGGTCAGCGACCTTCTTGTTATAAGACCACTCGTCCACGCCTCCAACAGAACTCGCCCCTTTGTCGCCGATCCGGCTGTGGCCGACACAAATAGCGACTTTCTTGAGCTTCTTTACCTTCTTACGTTTAGCAGCTTTAGCCGCTCTGTAGGCGGCTATCAATTCGAGAATCTTGTCGAGTATTTCGTTCGGTCTCATTTCGCGATAATAATGGCGCGTCGGTAGCTGTAATCGCTGTGGAACTTCTGCCCATCACCGACGAAGATGCCTTCCTTAAACTGATACTCAGCTCCCTCAATCAACGTGATTGTTGGTGGATCGTAGAGCGCACTTCTGTTCAAAGCGGAGGCGTCGCGATAGCCTTTCGATACGCAGCTTGGCAGCAGCAGAGCCGTCAGCAGCGAGATCGTCGATTTCATCTTCCAGCTCATAAATATAACATCTCCTTTTCCAGTTCAATGTAGCAACATAAGCTTTGATTAGCTCAGTGAGCAGCTTGATCACTTTTCCTTAGCCTTGAACACGTTAAGAGCGAGCCAGTCTACAATCTTATACGCCTTGCCGATGAATGTATCATCCTTCGGTGTAGGGGTAAGGGCAGCTATAGCGGACGCGGCTGCGATGACGGCGGTGACGATTCCGAAGAGTTCGTCTTTGTTTTCTAATATGTAATCAATCATTTCTTACGATTTTTGAATTTTTCAACTGCTGTTATAGCAGAGAGGACGGCGATAATCAATCCGAGAAAAGTCGAGATAAGTTGGATGCCCATATCCAGATCTTCTGGCAAAGTAGACATAAAGGCAATGGCAGAGCCGACGATACCGGATATTGGGTGAGTGATGTGTTGAAACATTTTACATTATATTGGGGATGGTGGACCCAGATCCTGATGGATCTAAAGAAACTCGTGGTTTGGCGGCTCCTCTGGCAGCGTCTAGCTCCTCGTCGAGAAGCTTTTGACAAATCGTCCAGTGGTATTGAGCGCGTTCTAAATCAGCGTTGTCCTCTGCTAGCATGCCCAAAAGGCCGTGTTTAATAGCGTTTAGGTTGCCAAGATAGATCAGATCGTCTTGAACGAGGACTGGCTCCCACGCTCTCTTGAGTAGAAGCTTAATGTTCTTAACCTCAGCGGAGGGATTACTAAACCGGAATCGGCGGTAGCGGGCTACACCGTCGCCTTTGACTACGGCTAGTGTAATTGTTACAGGATCAGACCCCGCTGCTTGGTAATCATAACAGACCTTGACCGACTCTGGAACGTCTTCAAAACTAATAGATTTAATACTAGAGACGTCTGAACTAGGAGTAGATAAATTTCCCCCATTTAGATTAAATGTGTGGGTCGCGACAGAGTCTTCCCCAAACACAGAGTCTGTGCTACGACCATAAACTATAGTAATAGACCCTTCTGAAGGTAGAGTTGTCGCGGGTTGGACGTGATTTACTACGATTAAGTCACCGTCACTTAAGGTTTCATAAATTATATCCTCTTTTGTGGGGTGGTAACCGTCATCAACAACCCCAAAAATAGGCGAAGGACCAGCTTTCGCGTAACCCCCGATCCGGTAATCATGCCACTGAGAACGGGCTTCTACCGGAGAATCCTCTAGCATAGCCCCTAAAAGGCTCTCAGAATGCTCTGGCAACGCGAAATAATCGTTCGTAGTCTCGATAGACCAGTCATAGAGTAAATCCTTCCACATCCCCATCGCGTAGAGGCGGGGCATGACTAGATTCAGCTTGGCTACAAGGTCTTCGTCAGGCCGAACGTATTCAGATAAGGCTTTAGTTACGGCCTTTACGGTCAAAGCTGGCATGGGATAACCTTACAATTAGGCTAAAGTAAAGTCAATCACTGAGAAATGCAGTAGATTACCAGTTGTGGCTCCAAGGGGTCACCGCAAAACTATCGGGATAGGCTCTTTTCACATCTTGTATATTACTCCAATCAACACTAGAAGCATGTTTATCACACTCTTCGATACCCCATGCTCGTGGATATACTAGGTTATGAGCTAATTCTGTGTGGTTCGGCTTGTGAGTCTCAACCGCCCAATTAAGGCGATCTGGACCTGCTGTTTGCTCAATGGAGCGGGTCACGTTGTTTCTGAGATCGTTAAATGAGTCCCGAGCCATATCTAACCAGAATAGATCTCCTTTAGGAGAATACATCCACGCATTAGGTAAAGGTTGTCTAGGATTATTGTGCTTCCCCAATACAATATGACTACCTAGCACACTTAACAATGGCGTCATGTCCCTTAAACAAATAAAATCCATGTCGGCATAAATACCACCATACTTGTGTAAATACAGTATTCTACACAAATCCGACTTAACTACTCCTTTATCAACCTTCTGAAAGGTATCCCAGAAAGACGGATAGTCGTCACGAATCAGCCGTTCATTATCTTCGTCAGTCCAGAACATATAATCCCAATCGGGATTCATATTTTTCCAAGAATCTTGCCATTCTTGTTTGTAGATATTGTGAGGAATATTCTCATCTACCCACGTCTGGTGTATTATTTTTACCAAAACTGAATTCCGTTAGTCTTACCACTGATATTCGACGAACCTGCTCGTTGGCCTGCTACCCACTCTTTCGGACAGTAAACTGGCCAGTCTGCACGGCGGTGGGCTAACTCAAGCTGGTGGTCAATGTGCTTGTTAGTATTCCGGTAGTCCGTCGCATAAGATATATGACGGTAAAACGACGTGAAAGTAGATTGATTAACGGCGTAGGCGTGCGTCCTGTTTACAGAATTACCAACAACCACATTAAGAGAGTCAGTAGGTGTAGGGTCGCGGCGGTGCTGACCTCCTAAGTAAATCTGCCCCCAATCATCTGGCACATCTTCCATAAACTCATTGAGCTTTTCTAGAGCGTCTTCCTTGAAGATCACGTCGTCTTCCAACACTAATACATTGTTTAAAGACATACTGTGGCGGTCATCTCTGGTATGGAGAACATCTTCTAGAATCCTTTGATGCGAACGTAAGCAACCCCACGCTCCTCTGCCAGATCCCCAGTCAGCCGGACAAGTTGTCCAGTCGCCGATTATAGCAGGATAATAATGAACCCAGTCATTATTAGCCATTCCGGTTTCTTCCAGATGCTTCTTCGTCTCTTCAAGACGATCTGGTCTATGAGCGCAGTTGATCACGTAAACGCGGTCAAACCAATCAGTTAGGTTCTTCATGGGTTTCCGTCTCCTTCAGATACTGAGGATGAACTTTTTGATGATCCTGAAGAGCTAGAACTAGAGGCTGAAGAGCTAGAACTAGAGGCTGAAGAGCTAGAACTAGAGGCTGAAGAGCTAGAACTAGCAGGACTACAAGGTGAGTCATGGACGGTAACCTCTATGGTTACCGTAGACGAAGAAGACGAAGAGGAAGACGAATTACTGCTCGTGTAAGTTCCCGAAGCATCATTTTCACTGGAACCTCCCTCCCATTGCTGGAAAAACACATCGAGTATTATCCATTCCGAACTACCGTTCCAATAAAGGGTATAAGACGCAGCAGCAGTATAATATTGAACGCTGTCGTCCCAATACAAGTCGATGGGGTCTCCGCTCACCCCATCGTCAGTGACGACGAGCCTCGCCCTGCACTTTCCGTTAGGTGCTGCCATTTATTCTCTTGGATAAGCTGAGTTAATAAAGTTCTCGTTAGCGATGAACTGCTCTTTACTACGCTCAGGCATGTCAAACCCTCTAAAGCCTTTACGGGTTCCGGTCAGTTTCAAAGTTACTTTGGAAGGCCGTAAAAATGACAAGGGCCACGCCGAAAGAATCACGTTATTCTTCTCAACCACTGCACCGACTGATCCGGCCCTGTCGCCAGAGATTCCTGTAACAGTCATAGAGTCCGGCTCGCACACCGCTAAGAACCTGTCATCAATTCGGGCCACTGTATTAGCTCCTTCTAAGAACACGTCCCTCATCACGAACTCAAAGAGAACCTCATTGGATTCCATCGTGAACAACGCGCCGTATCCTTTGTCGTGCCAGTCCATAGGCACGATAGCGGTGGATTTGTCAGAGCCAGACGAAGAAGATGAAGATGAAGAGGAGGAAGTAGAAGAATCTTGCTGAACACCAAAAGCTGTTAACCAGTAAACGTCAGTGGATATGTTTTGGTCTAGGTTTTCTATCTCATAACCAACGTCTTCCGAAGCTCCTCCCCCTTTAGGGGCTACATAACCAATCTTAACGTAGAACTTTCCGCCGTTGACGTTAGGTAAATTTTGTTGGGTGGGAGGATTACCATTCCCATCATCCCCTCTAATATCACATGAAGTAACAACACCTGAACTGTTAGTCTCCCAATAAAGATAAACATTGCCGCGAAAGTCTAGTGTGTAAAACTTGTAACGGTTCTCAGAAGCAGAGAGGTTAGAAGGAATGACGATTTGCGGATTAGATACACCAGTCTGAGATACTAACCCATCCGTATTAAACACCATCCGGTTGATCTGATGGACCAGAACACCGAAGTAGATGTGGATCTTGTCGTCAGGAGCAGGACGTAAAGCGAATGGAAACGGCTTATACGCCGGATCTTCAGGGCTTACTCCTCCAGTCGTAGTGTCGTAGTTGTCGTCAAACTCACCTGTAAAGTCACGCGGACCTTCAGGCGCACCCTCTAACGGTATTGGTAGAGAGATATCAGAGCTATCTTTCGGGTTCATGATGGAGGATAAACAGTTACTGTTTCCATGAGCCACCCACCCCTAAACGGTTTTACTTCTGAAGATATGATGTGCGGCTTCCATGTCGTTACGTTGGTCGCGTTCTTGTTATAGACTGCCCCTGTGTTATTCCAAGTCTCGTCGCTATTAATACTTACAGTGAAGTATAACGGTGGGTGGAGGGTCGGAGGTATATCTAAAGTGAATAACGGGTTCTTAATCGAGATCACCTCTGGTATTGGTTTCTCACCTGCCTCTAAACCAACTGGTTGAGTCGTAGACCAGCTAATATCAACTACTGCTTTGCACGGGCCTCTGAAAGCGCCTTTTGAATACAGAACTCTAGGATAAGTTCTCGCGCCACCAGACCTCAAGTTCCATACGTCAAACTGAACGTCTTGTAGGATGGGTGGGAAAGCGTAGTTAACTATGGTCTCGTAACGGAGGCGAGCGCACCCAACTCCTTGGCTTTGCTCTTCAGGACGGTAACTCTTGTAATCGAAACTTAGATCGATTGGTTGGATCTGGTAGTTTTCACTGTAGTAATTAGCTACGTTTGTTTGAGCTGCTGTAGCTGCTGCATACTCTGCGTCAACCCTAGTAAGAAGATCATTTAAGTCTTTGAAGTTTCTTGGTGAACCAATAAACGGGCCTTTACCAGTTGATTTAGCAATCACACCAAGTAGCACACATTCGTCTCCTACAACAATAGTAGCAATACTTCCTGAATCTCCTGCCACTAAAGAATCATTCCAATCAGTGTGTAGGTAACTCGTATCGTTTAAAGTAAATTCAGTATAACTTGAGTCAGGGTTGTCGTGATCAAAACTACCAAACTCTAAAGTCTGGATCTTACGGATGTGCGCGTTTTCATCTTGATCAGTTGTCATCGCCAACACTATATCCCCACTTGAAGACGGAGATGTCCAAGTAGCCGCACCAGTAAACTCATCAGTTTGGAAATACTGATAACCATCTTTAGGTAATACCTTTACAACTTCAATAGACGGAGGAAGATCAGAATCTAAAAGACCGACGGCATAATCCCAGCTATAATTCGGTGCTCCCGTAGCATTCGCGTGAGCTTCTATTGATAAGATCCTCCGAGCGTAGATTTCGCCATTCTTGGAACAGAAATAAACTATATCACCAGTTTCAAAACTCGCTTGGGTAGTAGTTCTATCCAAGCGTCCATCATAATATTGTGCGTGATTAGTAAATAATATGTGGCGAGGAGTTATTGCAACACCCCCGAACTGGTTTTGCTGTGAAGCAGTAGGTCTGTCGTTCCAAGCAACAAAACCAGTAACACCTTTTAAATTATGCGCCCAACAGTTTGTATTACGGGCAAGGTTGGCCGCACTCGTATATGTGCTAAATAAATTTAAAACATTACTAGATGGAGATCCGTCAGTTTCTTTTTTGCCTGAAATAGCTGAATCAATAGATTGCCTAGCTACAGTTTGAATATCTGATCGTATCCCCCCAGTAGGGCATTTAACAACCTCCTGCTCAGTAACGGCAAACCAATTATCCGACAATTGCTGAACAGTGCGGATCGTGCCGGAATCCATTCCCCAGTATGCGTTGTCTGGTGAACCCGCTAAAGTTTCAATAGTAGATCCTGCTACAGCTTCTCCTCTATAGTAAAGCGTCTGTTTAGTCTCGTTCGTCGTCTTGAAGAACTCATCAAAATCTAGACGGGACAACGGAACTTTCTTTACGTAGACGCGCTGCTCAACGACATACAGGCCGTTTAGAATCTTGTCGTTAAGGGGAATCTGCTTACGCTCCGCCAGAACGTGCGTGCCACTGAACTTGCCTGTTGGAGTATCAGGCATCGCCGCCCCCATTGCAGGAACGGTAGAGCTAAACTCGCTACGACGGATTACGTAATCGCGAGATACAGCGTCAAACTTAGTGCCGCCAATATCAGCCTCACTATAAGACCAGTTGTCGTTGTCCTGCTCTAGCTGGTCAGCCGCGTAGTAATAACGGTAGTAACGGGTCTGGTCATCCGCTGCCTCAATATGAACCAGTCGGTGGTTTGGCCACTTTTTGTAGTCGGGGTGGCTAGACCCGTATTTAGGAACATCAGGCCCAACCCTCTCCGCATCAACGGTTTCAAAAAAGAGGATGTCGTTAACATTCGGTGTAGGGAATGTAACGACTGACTGTCGTTGCGGGGAGGGATTAAGGGCCATGATGTGATTAGGTTTTAGGCTTCTCCGCCTTCACCCTCACCTTCTTCAGCCGCTTCTTCTTGCAGAGACGCTCCAGCTTCTTGGAGCTTCTTTGTAAGGTGAACAGCGGCTTCAGCGACCTGAAGTCCTGCGGCTTTCGTCGCAAGATCGATCAGCTTGATGAGTGCGTTGGCTTCGTTAGCGTTTAGATTTAGTTCGATATTTTCGTCCATACGGACGGAGGTTTGCATTATTCTTCGTCCGTTGCAAGCGTTTCTTCGTCTTCTTCTTCAACTGGCTCTGGTTCTGGCTCTGGTTCTGGCTCTGGCTCTGGCTCTGGTTGAGGTTCTGGTTCTGGTGGAGCCATCTTAGCATCGTAGAACGCTTCGATAGCAGGCACAGCGTCGAATACAGACTGCATCGCGGCGGCGGCTTCCGGCACTTCTGAGATGACTTCCCAGAAACTTAGGTGCAAACCTTTCGCATATTCCTCATCAGCGATCTCTCCAGTCGCAGCGTCGCACGGGCGTAGCTGTAAATAGAGTGACCCGTCAGAGGCGGTAGGGACGTTTACATTTAGTGAGGACACCCAGATTTGTGAGAGTGTCTTTTCGGCTTCGGCTGGTATTACCAGCGGGTTTTCGTTTTCTATTGGCATAGTTTTGTTTGGTTTGGTTAAAAAATTGTTTAGCCCACTCTCCAGTTAGTCCCATCAGAATACATTGGGCAGAAATTAGATCCTGAGCCGACAGTAACTAATCCGTGGGCGGCTGACACGCTATATGAGGAGTCGCTCACGAAAGCCCGTTGACCTGCTGGCGACGCTGACGGCAGCGTAGCTACAGTGTATACTTTATGGGCAATGGTTCCTTCAACGGCTAATTTGGCCGCCGGAGTAGCGTTACCTACCCCAACGTTTCCGTCGTTCCGTATCACCATGTGTTTGATGAAAGAGCCTGAACCATTCCTTGTTTCAAAATTGAAAGCGTTAGTCGTAGATGCGGCGGCATCTTCAGTTCTTATTCGTTGCCAATAACTCCCGCTATTAGAACCAATTTGAAAACCAGACGTTAATTCTATATTACCCTCTACATGAAGCTTTTGACTTGGACTCGTTGTTCCTATACCAACAAAACCTGTATTCCCCTTAATGATGATTCTAGAAGTAGCCCTTGTAATGAAATTGATACCATAATAGCCCTGAATCTCTAATTGACCTTCAGAAACAGGATTAGAAGAATTATACTTCATATTAGCATGAACGTAATAATCAGTGTCAAAAGATAACCTCTTGCCATCTTCTATAGTGATGCCCCCCGAAGAAATTATATCTGCACTTGTATCAGGTGAAGTTCCTAAAGTAGATGTCCCTACATGAAGTTTTACTTCTGGACTAGTTGTTCCTATACCAACGTTGCCGCTATCCAACATTATGGCTAGAAGGTTAGTATTGTCTGTATCATTATTAACGACAAATCTGTTACTTCCTTCTAATGCTAATTCTATAGTATCATGTCCACTTCTACCGAATTTCATTCCCGTAGAAGAAGGTTGATATAAATGCAGTGGTGCTGATGGACTCGTTGTACCTATACCAACGTTACCTGCTGATGTTATTCTAATTTTTTCTGAAGCTGCTGTGCTTATAGATAAAGAATCATCTGCATGTCGATAATCAAACGCACCTCTTTGTTCAGCATTAGAATCTCCAAAAAATAAACTAGATCTACCTGCATTTCCAGCTAAAATAGCCATGCTCGCATAATTACCTGCGCCTTGAGTCATGTCTACGGTCAATATAGTGCCTCCACCTAATGATGGTGTGCTATTTCCTCCTCCAACTGAAAGAAGTGCAGCTGGACTAGTTGTTCCTATACCAACGTTGCCATCATGATCAATACGCATGGCTTCTTCTGAAACCGCTGACCCTGCTGTATTAGGGTGGACATTAAAAGCTATTCCCAGCTGGTCTGTATCTGCACCAGTCTGTACCGCTTTGATTTTAGTTACGCCATCTACGCCTTCAGCTCCTTTGCCGAGATACAAAGTAGAATTACCACCATTGTCGATTAAGATGTCACCAATGACTGTTAGTTTTTCTGCTGGACTAGTTGTTCCTATACCAACGTTGCCCTGCATATAAACATTACCTGTAACGCCTTCAATAGAAAACCTTTCTACGTTATCTTGAACTAACTTTAATAGAGGGTTTCCTGCGACAACATCATGTAGCTGCAAGTAATCAGTAGCAGTCCCTGCTGATCCAAAAACAATCTTCCCTTGGTTTGGTATTCTTATATTGCCATTAACATCTAGCTTTTGATCTGGATCGGTTATTCCTATACCAACGTTACCAGACGTATCGACAAGCATTCTCACACTTGCTGCATCTGCATCGTACAAAGCAAACTTACCAGCGCCGAAACTATTTCCCGATCCAGAAGAGTATAGAGTCCAATTACGTCCTCCTGTAGATGTGTTATCTAACTCGATAGTAGTCCCTCCTGTCGCACTAGATGAGATATCTAGAGGTGCGCTTGGACTAACTGTTCCTATACCAACGTTACCGCCAAAGGTAGCACCTCTTGATGCCATTATAGTAGCTTCGTTTCTTTGAGTAGCGCCAATATCTAATTGAGTGCCATTACTTGTTATAGTTGGTGCTGTCCCTGTAGCAGAAGACAAAATGTTAGAACTACTTTCTAGTCCTGCATTCGCATAAATGTAAGTAGTGGCGCTTCCTGATACCATCCCATCAAGCTTAACCCAAATCTCTACTGTACCTCCTGCACTTGGATTTGTAGTAGCTATAGCCAATAGTTTAGATCCGTTGTATCTACCTGCTGGTAATCTCTGTATATGGTGTTTGAAACCATAACCAGCTACTGAGATCAAGAATTCATCGTTGGATTGTGTATTGTCTCCTCCAGAAACAATATTTAAACGAATTAAAGTCGTACTACCACCACCGCTGTATATCTTGAACCATTGATCACTACCATTAGAAGCTGCTGTTCTAGCAAAACTAACGCTTTGAGATGGTAGTGTGTACCTTGTAGATGAATGTTGATCAATTCCATTTACATGCAGACTTGTACTATTAATTGCTCCATTTACATCTAACTTCTCACTTGGACTAGTTGTTCCTATACCAACGTTACCAGAGGAAGTAATACTTAATCTATTACTGTCGTTAGAAACTAAATGAAAACTTTGTGCGTCAGAAGTTCCGACTCTGAATTGTTTAATTGTGGATGTTATTTCTGCGTATGCAGCACCTAAATCAAAATCTATGTTTGTGGTCCCTCTGCTTAAACGGGCATAAGTACCAGCGTCACTAGCGTGATTAACATGTAATTTTGCATTCGGACTAGTTGTTCCTATACCGACGTTGCCGCCATTTGGATTGATCGCTATATCATAATTTGTCGCTAAATTTCCGAAATTAGTAGCTTGAATCCAACCAAAACTGTCTGAACCAGAGACTCTCATACCAAAATCCAATGTTTCTCCATTGGTTGGTGAATTAGGAGTTAGCCTCAAAAGACCGTTTTGAGAAGTTCCTGTTGTTGCTGGTAAACCTTCAACTCCATTGATCTGCAATTTTTGAGACGGACCAGTTGTTCCTATACCAACGTTACCAGCAGAAGTAATACGCATTCTCTCTGAGCCTTGCGTCTGCAATCTTAAGTTGTCGTAAGCTTCTAAAATAACCACACCATTCTGGTCGCCGTAAAGCTTATTCGTGTTTATATTTAAAAACAAATTAGAACTTGTCCCACCAGTTATAGCGGCGTTTCCATCATGTATTTGAAGTTTGTAAGCTGGACTCGTTGTCCCTATACCAACGTTGCCGTTGTTATCAAAAGCGTGTTGAGTGACGCTAACTCCCGAAGAGTTGTAAACCTGTAGATATAGTTTCCCATTATTGTTGTGGATTTGATAAGCGCCGTAAGAAGAATTATATATAGCACCACTAGATACATCTCTATTGAATCCTATCATGCCCATATAACCAGAAGAAGAAACCATCTTCATGTAATCCCCGACCTTAAAGGAGCCGTCTACATGGAGCTTTTCATCAGGACTAGTTGTTCCTATACCAACGTTACCGCCCTGCAGCACAACTATTCTTTCTGCACCACCTTGCGTTATGCTATATCTAGAGTTATTAAAGTAACTATTAGGAGCGACAAGACCTACGTAAAAGTTTTTTAATACTTCTCCTGAAGTTTGAGTAAATATATCTGCGGTGCTTGTAGTCGTGCCAACGTGGGCATTAACTTGGTATTGTAAGGAATTCGTTGTCGAGTAACCGCTATCAAAAGTCGTATTTATTACCTTGTTCGTCGTAGATCCTAGGCTTCCACTTGATCCTATCTGTAACTTAGTAGATGGATTAGTTGTTCCTATACCAACGTTACCAGAGTTATCAAGAAGCATTTTAGTGCTACCTCCTGTTCTAAATTCTAAAGAAGTATCGTTTGTGCCTTTTATGCCTTGATTACTATTTCCCCATAATAGTTGCTGACCTGAATCTATAAATAATGTGCCAGCGTTTACATAAGTAGTTCCAGCTATATGTAATTTATAGAGTGGATTAGCTGTTCCTATACCAACGTTGCCACCGCTCATAATACGCATTTTCTCTGCGCCAGCGGTAGTAAAATATAGAGAATCATTACTATTCTGATAGGCTACTCTTCCTTGGTAATTATTAGCAGGGTCTCCAAAGTATATTATTGCTTGATCAGTAGCATCTGCGACCAATCTAAGTCTCATGTGGTCACCCGATTCTGAAAACACCACATTACCATCAACGTGAAATTTTGTAGCGGGATTCGTTGTTCCTATACC